>LNQE01001503.1_pt1 | contig 94921 bp, 84 predicted proteins | sample 603111 | NCBI WGS metagenome assembly LNQE01 (sample SAMN04260313, study PRJNA301899) | hydrocarbon metagenome | isolation source: hydrocarbon-contaminated ditch | place: Germany: Bremen | collected 1998
CTTTTGGGTGCAATCACCACCCCACCCGATCCCAATTACAGAAGCGTTCTCTTAAGGCTGCGCCGGGCCCTGGACCTTTATGCCAACATCCGGCCCTTCCAGTCCCATGACCTTGATTTCATCATTGTGCGGGAGAATACTGAGGGGCTCTACTCCGGAGTGGAGGAGGTGGGGGTGGAGGAATCGCGTACCCTGAGGGTGATAACCCGTCGCGGTTCGGAGAGGATCGCAGAGGCTGCATGCGACCTGGCGGCGAGACGCCGCCGTCTTACTATCATCCATAAGTCCAATGTGCTGCGAAGCGACCGGCTCTTTTTGCAGACCTGCCGGGAGGTGGCGGAGCGGCGGGGCATTCTTTATGAGGATATGCTGGTGGACGCGGCCGCCTACAACCTGGTGACTAACCCTCAGAGGTTCGATGTCCTGGTCACCACCAACCTCTTCGGAGACATCCTGAGCGACGAGGCGGCAGGGGTGATAGGAAGCCTGGGGCTGTGCGCCAGCGCCAATCTTGGGAAGTCTCGCGCTCTGTTCGAGCCCATTCACGGCAGCGCTCCTGATATCGCCGGAAAGGGGATTGCCAATCCGGTGGGAGCCATTCGCAGCGCTGCCATGATGATGAGGTGGCTGGGCGAGCTGGAGGCGGCAGGCAGGATGGAGGAGGCGGTGAAAAAGGCGCTGTCGGCGGGGGTGAGGACGCCGGATCTGGGCGGCAGATGTTCTACCTCAGAGGTAACTGGAGCAGTGACAGGATATCTGATGGCAGAAGAGAGCTGAAAAGGCGGCCGGCGCAAAATTCAATCTAATCAAAAAAAAGTTCATTCGATCTACTTTCTGCGCCCCATGCGGCGGGCAAACCAGCGGGACAAGCACCAGGGGAGGCTGTTTTCCAGCCTTTTCCTGATCACCTCTGGGCTGTCTTTTCTCTTCTTTGACTGCCTGCTCATGAAATTCACTCTATGCAATTAGCGATGCCCGATGGTTAATACCTGGTGGTTCAGGGACGAAGCTGAAAAGGAAAGAAACCCTTGCACTCCTTTACCGCTATCAGAAGGCAATCCGATCGGAGGCATTCAACAGACATCCTTCTCCAGTTTCCTCACCATCTCCTCCGCCCTCCGTCCCACCTGGACGGGATCGACGGGCACCCGGGCAACGCCGCTCTCTATGGCCGCCCGGGCCACTGCCTCCGCCACCGCGGGAACCACCCTTCTGTCCAGGGGAGAGGGGATGATGCACTCCCGGGTAACGTTCTCCACCAGACTGGCTATAGCCCGAGAGGCAGCCATCTTCATATGTTCGTTGATATCGCTGGCCCGCACATCCAGAGCACCCCGGAATATGCCAGGAAAGCCGAGGACATTGTTCACCTGATTGGGATAGTCGGAGCGGCCGGTGGCCACCACAACCGCTCCCGCCTCCAGTGCCAGCTCGGGCATGATCTCCGGCTCGGGATTGGCCATGGCAAATACCACGGCATCCCCGGCCATGCTGCTCACCATGTCTGGGGTCACTATTCCTGCCACAGAGAGGCCCAAAAAGACGTCCGCCCCACGAATGGCATCGGCCAGAGTGCCGGTGACATTGCGTGGATTGGTGAGAGCTGCGATCTTTTGCTTGGAGGGGTTCAGGTCCGGCCGAGACTTATGAATCACCCCTCTGCTATCGCAGAGTATGACGTCCTTTGCTCCGAAGCTTAAAAGGAACTTGGTGACGGCAACCCCTGCAGCCCCTGCCCCGCTCACTGCCACCTTTAGATCCCGAAAGTCCTTTCCTACCAGGCGGAGGGCGTTGATCAGAGCGGCCAGGGCGACCACTGCCGTTCCATGCTGATCATCATGAAATACCGGGATCTTTAGGGCCTTCTTCAGCCTCTCCTCCACCTCAAAGCAGCGGGGAGCACTGATATCCTCCAGGTTTATCCCTCCGAAGACCGGCTCGATCATGGCCACTGTCCTCACTATATCCTCAGGATCCTTGGAGGCGACAGCTATGGGAAAAGCATCTATCCCGGCGAAGTTCTTGAACAGTATCGCTTTGCCCTCCATAACCGGAATGGAGGCCAGAGCTCCTATATCGCCCAATCCCAGCACGGCAGTCCCGTCCGTTACCACTGCCACCAGATTTCCCTTGGCAGTGTAGCGATAGACGTCATCCGGATTCCTCTCGATCTCGCGACAGGGTGCGGCCACCCCCGGGGTATAAGCCAGGCTCAAATCCCGGCTGGTGGCGCAGGGCACCTTGCTGTGCACGGCAATCTTTCCCATGACGGCTTCATGAAAGGCTAGAGCTTCTTCTCGAAGGGACATAACATACTCCTGTGGGAGGCATTCAGGGGAGCAACAGATATAAAGCATGGGCCAGAGGGTGTCTAACCTGTGCCGGGGTGGCAGAGCGGACAAATTCCGGGCGGCCGAAGGCCGGCGGAAGTTCAAACGCGGCAGGCTCGAGACCTGTTGTCCCTTCCAGGGACACTTGGGTTCAAAATGACGGGGCGCAAGAGACCCGCCAGGAAAATCCCAACCCCGGCGCTAAAAATATGCAAAGTTTCATATCAGAGTAAGTTGCGACGAAGAGCTGATTATTATGGCTAGATTTCCAGAAGCAGAAAACAGAATCTTGAACCTCAAGATATGCATGCGCTGCAATGCGCGAAACCCAGTAAAAGCTACACGCTGCCGCAAATGCGGCTATGAAGGCCTGCGGATGAAGTCCAAGGAGAACAAGACCGCTTAGATTGAAAATGACTTTTGAGATGGGCAGGGTAGAACTGCACCTGAGGGATGCTGTAAAAAAGCACGGAGCGGGCCACTTAACCCTTATCGATCCTGATTCCCAGACCCCCCAGGAAGCAGGGAGGATGGCCCAGGCGGCAAGCCAGGGGGGGACGGACGCCATCATGGTAGGTGGCTCGGTGGGGGCCACGGGTGCCCTCCTGCACAATACCGTGGCCGAGATCAAGAAGGTGACCGATCTTCCGGTCATCCTCTTTCCGGCAAGCGTAGCTGGGCTGTGCGAGAACGCCGATGCCGTCTTCTTCATGAGCCTGCTAAACAGCCGCTCTCCCAACTACCTCATTGAGAACCAGGCTATGGGAGCGCCTCTGGTGCTGCGCTACCGCCTGGAGGCCTTGCCGATGGCCTATATCATCATCGAGCCCGGTGGGACGGTGGGCTATGTGGGCGATGCCCGCCTGATACCCAGAAAGAAGCCGGAGCTGGCTTGTGCATACGCTTTGGCGGGGAAGTACCTGGGAATGAGGCTGGTCTATCTGGAGGCAGGTTCAGGGGCGGACTCGCCGGTGCCCGCGAGCATGGTGGCACTGACGAAGAAGCTGCTGGGCGATGTGCTGATCATTGTGGGCGGTGGCATAAGAAGCGGTGCAGCAGCCGCAGAGCTGGTGGCCGCCGGAGCCGATCTGATAGTCACGGGCACCGCTGTTGAGAAGAGCCAGGATGTGGCCTCTTTTATCTCTGAGCTGACCTCATCCATTCGCAGGTAGCACTTCGTGTCATCGGATATTCTGAGATTTCTCGATTCATCAAACATCGATGGCTTTCTCTTTGTGGGAGATAGCATAAGCAACTCGGATATGTATTACCTCTCCCATTTTCTTGCTGGGGACAGGTTCGCCATCCTCTTCCAGGAAAAGACTTCGATCCTCGTCTCCTCCATGGAAAAGAGCAGAGCGAAGAAGGAATCCTGTGCAGATGAGGTTCTAAGCACCCGGGACTACCATATCATGGAGAAGCTGAAGAGCTGCGGAAAGCCGGAGCTGGCCTACATAGAGGCCTTGAAGGATTTTTTGAGGGATCACGGCGTATTGCGCTTAGGAGTTGCATACAGCTTCCCGATAGGTATATTCCAGCCATTATCCAGGCATTTCGACATCCAGATCCTGGAGAGCCCGGCCAGGCGGGCAAGGTCGAAGAAGAGCCCCCAGGAGATCGATTGCATAACCACTGCCCAGAGGGCCTGCGAGAGGGCGATGCAACGAGCTGTGGAGCTTATCGCCTGCTCTGAGCCTCGAGGAGATACCCTATACCTTCAGGGCCAGCCCCTTACCGCTGAGCAGATTCGATCGGCCATCGATATCTCCCTCCTTCAGGATGGTTGCGAAGCCGCAGACACCATCGTTGCCGGCGGCACCCAGGCAGCCGAACCCCATGCGCGAGGGACGGGTCCCCTGCCCGCCAATTCCCCCATTGTAATCGACATCTATCCCCGGTCCAAGACTAACCGCTACTACGCAGATATGACTCGCACCGTCCTTCGAGGAGAGGCTCCTGGGGAGGTAAAAGAGCTCTACCATGCCGTTCTTGCCGCCCAGGAGGCAGGGATCGGTGCCATTCGAAGCGGCATATCAGGAGAGGAGGTCCATGCCGCTGTCTCCGCTGTCTTCCAGGAGATGGGCTATTCGGAGAGGGATGGCTGTGGCTTCACCCATTCCACCGGGCACGGCGTGGGGCTGGATGTGCATGAGCTGCCCTCCCTGAGCGAAGGAGGGGAGATATTGAAAAGCTCGCAGGTAGTGACCGTAGAGCCGGGCCTATACTATCCAGATATCGGTGGAGTGAGACTGGAGGATCTTCTGGTAGTGAGAGATAAAGGATGCGAGAACCTCACCCGCTGCAGAAAGGATCTCGTCCTCTGAAAAAGAGCTCGACAGAGCATTTATAGCTGGCTTGCCATTTGGTGATAATGATGGACGCAGAAATTCTAGATAATTACCGGAAGGCCGGACGAATTCTGGCCGAAGTGCTGCAGGAGGCAAAGCCGAAGGTGGATGTAGGCGTGCCCCTGCTGGAGGTGGCCGAGTTCGTGGAGGAGGCCATAAGGTCAAAGGGCGGCCTGCCTGCATTTCCCTGCAACATATCTTTGGACCGGAGCGCGGCTCATTATACACCCTCGCCAAAGGACGAGAGCGTATTTGCCGAGAATATGGTGAAGCTGGATGTGGGAGTGCATGTGGACGGCTACATCGCCGATGCTGCCATCACCATAGACCTTAGCGGCCACGAGGATCTGGCCCTGGCCTCCCAGGCGGGTCTGGATGCCGCCCTGGAACTGGTCGGGCCGGGGGTGAGCACTGCTGATATTGGAAAGGCGATAGAGGAGGCCATAGTTGGCTACGGCTACAAACCGGTCTACAATCTGACCGGGCATGGACTCTCTCGCTATATCGCTCATGACCAGCCAGCGGTGCCGAACAAGAGAATGGATAAGGGAGTGATCCTAAAAGAGGGGGATGTCATCGCCATTGAGCCCTTCGCCACCAATGGCTCGGGGAGGATCAGCGAGGCGCCCATCACTGAGATCTATGGATTCGGCGGGTCCCGGCCCCAGAGGCTTCCCGCGGCCAGAGCCCTGATGAAGGAGATCGTGGAGAGCTATAAGACACTACCTTTCGCCAGACGGTGGTTGAAGGCCGAGAGGGCGGAATATGCATTGATGCATCTCGTGCGGAGCGGCGCTGTGCACGGATACCCGGTACTATGGGAGGTTGAGGGGGCGCTGGTCTCCCAGGCAGAGCATACGGTCCTGATTCTGGAAAATGGATGTGAAGTGACAACCAGGATAGGCTAGAGGCTTCTTTTTATCATTTATTCTCCTGTCGAAGGAAAAACAGGGCAGAATTAAGCGAGACTAATCACCCTCACCTGTATCCTCCGATCCGTCCTCATCCTTATAGCTGTCATCGCCTATCATGGCCGCGGAGATGGCATCAATGCCGTCCATCAGCTCAGCAGTCATACAATAAGGCAGCTCGCCGATCTCGGGAAGATTCTCCCCACCGATCACCCTGGCCCCCACCTGGCTGAGCAGATCGAAGGCCTCATCCAGATTCTCCTTCTCCTCTGCCGCTACTGCCCTTGCCACCAGCTCATCGAGGGGGCTCTCCCGATCGAAGCTTCCGGTGATATAGCGCTGGCTGGAGACGAATACAGCAGCAAGCGAGGTCTTGAGTGATTCTATCATCAGATCGGCATCCTCTCCAAGGGATTCGTGCTCCTGGAAGACAATTGAACGGATGGCCTCGATATCGTCCAAAGCCTCTTCAGCGCTTATGATCTCTCTTTCAAAGCGGGCAATGACCTTGAGACAGGCCAAAACCACATCGTCCATGATATAGATGAAGACCGCTCCCGAGTTCTTATCATCGGATTCTGTGAGCTTGAAGTTGCTGTCCTTCACCTTGTTCATCCAGTTAAGCCAACGCTTCTGGGTATAGAATTCTTCCTTCATTGTAGAACTCATCCTTTCTCTATACAATTCAGCGGTATGTATCCGCCAGGGCAACTCTCTCGATAACCAGATCCTCTATCCTGTCCTCTCCCACCGAATCAAGCTCTGCAGAAGAGATATTAAAAACCTCTTTTACCGCATTGTATCGGCAGGAGCAGCCCAGTCCATCCGGCTTTAGAAGTCTAGACAGCTCTATTTCATCTGGCCAGTTGCATTGGCCCTCCAGGCTGGCGAGGACGAGGGCTATGCGCTCGGTCTTATCTGATACACCCATATTTAGGGCCCTCTCAATCTGCCTCTCTCCGGAAGCATATCTCATTATCTCCATGCCAACATCCTTGGCGATGTTTCTTCTCTGAGAGAAGGCGGATAAGGCCTTTTCCGTGGCGAAGAGGATATGCCTATTGCTTACCACTTTATCTGCATCCAAAGCCTGCACAATACAACCGTATCGATGTTGCAGATCCTTTATTGCCGATATGAGATCCTTTCTATCAGGGATGGCCGGCCTTCCGAAGAGGAGGCGGATTTCGTTCATCACTCCGAGATCGGATCTGCTGCTCTAAAAGCTTGCGGTCCTGTAAATCGATTCCCAGCAGAATGGGCTAAACGCTGCCACTTGACTGGATCGAAAACATCAGGCAAGCCCAAGAATAAATCAAGAAATGCTAAAATCTGAGAAAGGGCAGTTTATCTGCCCAATTAGGTGGAAATTTTCGAGCCTTTCAGACCAGGCCGGCACGCTGCAACCTTAGCAAATCTGCCGTATTCAGCTTTTCGCCCTGTCGGAAGTGGGTAAGGATCTCTTCTGCCTCGCGCTTGGCAACCTCTTTGGCGCGATCCTCTTTGATATCCTTATTCTTCTTCTTCAAGCCCATGATCACTTTTTCGAAGTCGCGAACCTCTCGCTGGGTGCGGATGAACTCCTTATGCTGCTCATCTGCAGCCTCCTGGGCCTTTACAAACTCCTTGTGAGCGGCATCTGCTTCCGCACGGGTCTGATCGGCTTCCTTGAAGGTCGCAATCATCTGATCATGGTATTCCTGGGCCAGCTCTGCGTACTTTGTGACGTCATCGTGGTGCTTTGATGCCTCATCCCTCAATGCTTGAGCCTCATCCAGAAGCTTCCTCAGCTCCTCGTTCTTCTCAAGCTGCTCCTTGCGACTCTTAAACTCCGCATGCAGGGAGGCAATCTTATCCACCAGTTGCTTCTCTTTATCTGGGCTCAAGACCTCAGTCTGCTGCCTAAACTCAAGATGATCAATCTCCCGGCGCAAGTCTCTTATCGAACGATCACCAGTGAGGTTGTACTTCTTGCGGATATCGTCTATCCTGGCATAGAGCTGATTGGTCTTCTCGTTGAACTCGTCCCTGTGCTTTTTGGATTCAGCCACATTCTTGTTATTCTCATCCCGCAGCTTCTTGAGCTCTTGGGCCTTGTCGATCAACTCTTTGGTGGCCTTGTTAAGCTCATTTCTTTTGGCGGCCCACTTGCTCGCCTCTGCGTTCAGTTGGCTGCGTCTGTCCTTAAAGGCAAGGGACTCCTGCCTGAGTTTGCCTCTTTTCTCTTCTAGTTCTGCCAGCATCCCCCGTTTGTCCTCCTGTTCCAGCCCACGGCTGGGGTTTGGTCCCGCTCCGGAACCAAAAAACCCGGGAATCCTTCGCCAGGGTGGCGAAGCGCTTTTCTATGGCGCGATACATATGGGTTTTTTATACGCCCAACTCGTTTTTCAAATGGAATTGCCGGGCTAGTGCACAAAGGTGCACTATTCTCATTCCAGATTATCCACTGCTCAGTTGTTTGATGCAAGCGGTATGATCAAAAATGGCCTTTCCATAAGATCAACAGGAGCGAGCATATTAATACCTATCGAGAAACCCTTTACGTATTAACCTTTTGGTTATCTCCGGACAATGGCCAAAAGGATCAATCCCTCAATTGACCACTCCATAGCAGAGAAGGGGTCTACCATGACGCAGTGAAGGGCAAAATCCCGCCTTTGCATGCAAAAGGCAATCAACAGATTGAAATAGGTGATTTGACCAAAAGAAAAGAAGGAATATTAATGGAAATGGCAATATTCGCTTAGATGGAGGGATTGATCTGAAGGCCAGACTAGCAGCGCTGACAGCAATGATTTTGATTGCTTTCACGGGGAATTCATTAGCAGCAACCGATAATGACATTAATGAAGGGTATAAATACACCAACGCTATCCTGCAAAAGAATACCACATTCGACTTCGAGCAGAGCGTGCAGGGTAACGGCTACTTCATGACTTATATTTATGCCAAAGCGGGCAATACCGCAGTCAAAAACTACGCCCACGGCAGTGGCTCATTGAACAGCGAGTCCCTCTTGACATTACAGGATATGGACCGCCTTACCCACGATGCCAACGCAGACTACAATGATTATTATCAGAACTGCATTGAGTTCAAAGAGGATGTCTCCATGGTCTATGCGCCCATGAGGATTGCAGTTGGAACAGGATATTATGCAGCAAATCCCCTGGACTACAGCTCCCTGCTCAAGGAGAAGACCTGGGTAAAGAACTACCGCGCCGGCACCAGCATGCATCATGAGGTCGAGTATGCCCATGCACTGGATAAGGAGTTGAACATAGTCGTCAAAGAGGTCTTCAATAAGACCTACGATCCTGAGATCTTCGGCATTGGCTATACCCAGATGACCATAAATGAGGATATGACCGACGGAAAGGCTCACATTGGTGTCCTGCAGGCCGCCGACAACTATGCCAGCCTGGATGACGGAGACTTTACCGCCGAGAACCTCGCGATCAGGAAAACTGCCTGGAGAAATCCAGCAATTGAGATAGACGAAGACTACTGGGGAACCTATCATATCGAAAAGAACATGACGCTGGAGACTCCCTACCGTCTGGTTCAGAAGAATGAGGACTGGCTGCCCTGCTGCTTCGGCGGCTTTGACAGCATGACTTCTGCCGAAAAGAAGTACATCAAGTCTGCAACCGGTATCTTCGATTGCACCTGCTTTAAGGCACCAACCCAGGCCCAGTTTCAAAGAACCTACTAAGTGAGGGAGAAACACTCCCGCTTTTTTTAATATGCAGTTCGCTACGTGGGAGCCATTCTACAATCAGATATTGCAGGACTTCGGCTTCTCTTCTGCCAGGGATGAAGAGGGAGCGCATCTACTGGCAGAGCTTTTGCAGTATTCCGGAGATTGTCGCCCATCGGCAGAGGAACGGATTCGCGGGAGAAAGGCAGTGATATTTGGCAATGCTCCATCCCTTGACCGCGAGCTTGATGCGCTGCCCCCTATGGATGCTGCCCGCATCGCTGCGGACGGGGCGGCAGCAGTTCTCTTAAGAAGGGGAATTGTGCCGGATGTTGTGGTTTCCGACCTGGACGGCCCCTTTCCTGCAATTCTGGAGGCCTGCCAGAAGAAAGCGATCATCGTCGTTCATGCTCACGGAGACAATCTGGATGCCTTAGCCAGATATGTGCCCCAGCTGGAGAATGTCATCGGCACCTGCCAGTGCCGGCCATCGGGTGGACTGTACAACTTTGGGGGATTCACAGACGGAGATCGGTCCGTATTCCTGGCGGTCGAGCTCGGGGCGTCCTCAATTGAGCTGGTGGGCTTTGACTTTGAGGACCAGAGCGTGACCCCCCGAAAAAGAAAGAAGCTGGCCTGGGCGAAGAGGCTAATAGAGATCGCCCTATCCGAAAAGTGAGCTTGTGTATCAGGAGCGAGCTGATCTTGCCGCTGCTCGGGTTGCCCTTCCAGTCCCCAACAAGGTCTGGCTAGGTCAGCATTTCAAGTATGGAAGATACAGCGCTCTCTGCCACCGCATCCTCATCGAGGCTCGCATCTATGATCACAAAGCGCTCTGGCTCCAGGGATGCCAGCCTGCGAAAGTTCCCGTCCACCTGGCGCAAAAACTCCTGCCGTTCGAACTTCTCTCTCCCCGAACGAGAGCTGATTCTCTGCACTGATAATTGGGGATCCAAAAGGAAGAGGAGAGTCCTGTCCGGGCGCAGGTTCCATGGTCGATAGATCTCTCTGATCCAGACCAGGGGATCGGGAACAATCCCTTTCAGAGTCACCCCCTGATAGGCAGCGGTGGAGTCGGCATACCGATCGCATAAGACAATTGCCCCCGCCTCCAAAGATGGGATTATGGTATCGGCCAGGTGGCGGGCATGGTCTGCCATGAAGAGGAAGAGCTCTTCCATGTGCTCGGCAAATGATAGCTCGCCGGTCGATTCCCTCAATATCTCTGAACGCAGTATCCTCCCAGCAGCGCTGTTGGAGGGCTCAGCGGTGATGAGCAGCGTTCTTTCCGGAACCAGCTCCTTCAGCTTTGCCGCAATATGGCGGATCGCTGTGCTCTTTCCCGAGCCGTCGATCCCCTCCAGTGTGATAAGCAGGCCTTTCACAACTTCAGAAAGGCCATAATGAAGATTAATTTGTCGCCCGATACTAACTCTGGCACGTCATCCGATGGGTATCCGCAGTCAGGCCAGCAACCCTCGCAACGGGCGTCTGTACCGCATTTGGGTTGTCTCATGGTCATAGGTAGACGATAGTCAGTATCCTACCATAAGGACCTATCAACGCGGCCTGTAGTCCCTATCCTGCACCGGCACTCACGGCAGAACATACTCTAAGCTCGTGTCAGCCCTCGAAAGGGACATTACAAGAATTCATCCATGATTAATAAAGTTATCTACATACGATATAATAATCGACTCATATCGGAGCGCTGCCGCCAGTAAGCTTTAAGTTAGTGTTCTACATTAACAATGCTGAGGTGCTTCGTTTGACCGACAAGATCTATGTAATCGGGCACAAGAGTCCTGATACCGATTCTGTAACATCTGCCATAACCTATGCCAATCTGAAGAACGCCCTGGGAATGAAAGAGGCCGTACCTGCCGCCGCAGGAGACATAAATGCCGAGACCAAGTTCCTGCTGGACCACTTCAAGGTTCCTTACCCGGAGAAGCTCACCGATGCTACAGACAAGAAAGTGATACTGGTAGACCACAATGAGATGGCCCAGGCGGTGGACAATCTCAATATGGAGAACATCGTGGAGATCGTGGACCACCACAAGATAGGGGGCCTGGCTACAGGAAAGCCCATATTCTTCCTCAATGAGCCGGTGGGCGCGACTGGCGGCATCATCGCGAACCTCTATGAGATGAACAATGTGCCGATCAGCAAGGAGATGGCTGGCCTGATGATGTCCGCCATCCTCTCAGATACCGTCCTATTCAAGTCGCCCACCTGCACTCCTCGCGACAAGACCGCAGTGGAGAAGCTGGCCAAAATCGCTGGCGTCGATCCGATGAGTTTCGGTATGGAGCTGCTGAAGGCCAAGAGCGATGTCTCATCCAAGTCGGCCAAGGATATTCTCCTGGGAGACTTCAAGAAGTTCGACTTCTCCGGCACAAAGTCCGGCGTTGGTCAGATCGAGGTCATGGATCTGAAGGACCTGGAGCCCAAGAGAGCGGCAATCCTGGAAGAGATGAACAAGATGAAGGACGCTGAAGGTCTGGATATGATCGTTCTGATGCTCACCGATGTCATGAAAGAGGCAAGCGACATTCTCTTCGTAGGAAATGCCCAGGCAGCGGCAGGATTTGAGAAGGCATTCGGCGGCAAGATCCAGAATAACTCCATCTACAAGGAAAAGGTACTCTCCAGGAAAAAGCAGGTTGTCCCGCCCCTGGAAGGCGCCTTCAAGAAATAAATCATCTGGATTTGTGGCCGATGGGCCACCTTTAGTTTTTCTCTTTTTTGCATTCTTTTCCCTTTGCCAGCACACCATCCCGCCTAAATCGCCACCGTCCTGCAACTGATTGCCCACAGTTGAAGTGGTCTAGCGGCTGGGGTGAATGCATAGATCCTTCTGTTTCAAGCGCACCAAAGGCATTGAGAGATGGCGGCGAGCGCAGGGAGGCACCTCATAAAACCCGGTCTCAAGATCACGGGCCAGATTCTCTATTTCGCGAGAGGATGATCTGGTCTTGCAGCGACGGCAGCGGTAGCCCTGGCCCTTGCCCGCGGACTCCATCCTTCTATGGCATTGAGGGCATAAGGGCGCTGCCTGTACCTTTTCGGGAGCAAGATGGAGGATGTTGATCTTCTCCAGGTTCAGCGTTCCATCCCGCACCGAACCGAAGACCTCCAGCTCATCCCCCGGCCGCAGCTCTTTTATGATATTGCGGAAGTTCTTGGTGGGCTCGAAGGCTGCGCACTCAATCCTGCCCCCCCCATTCAGCCCCACTCCCTCATTATGAAGGGTCAAGAATACGTGTCCACCAGCGATCACCCTGGCCGGCCCGGCGACAAAACCGTGCAGCCGGTAGCTCTGGCTGTCCTTTGCCCGGGCTATCTGGCCTTCGAGGATATGGGCATCTGTGCCCTGGTTGGTCTGATAGAGCACATACCTCTCCACCGGCTCAGATCTTATGGTCTCAAATGCTCTTTTAATGGCCACTGGATCCGAGCCTCTTATGCCGAAGAGGACTGGATCAGCAGAATGGGGCGCGAATACCACTCTATGGTTATGATGGTCCACAGTATCCCAGGTCTGGGGATAAGTGAGCCTGTCCGCTTCCCATACGGTGGCGGGATCTATGAACCTGGGCGTGCCCCAGCGGCTGCGCTGCCGATAGGCTATCAGCTCATAGGTCCAGTCCGGCAGGTCTGCCCCCACCGCTGCCAGAGCGCCGATCAGACCCCTTCCCTTCTTGAAGCCCCGATACCATATCCCCTCCTCGTCCAGAAGTCGTCTCGCGGAGTCTATGCTGAGAATCTCCGTGACCGCAGAGCGATAGAAGGCCCTCATCCTCTCCGTCACCTCCTCTGCAATCACCAGTCCGGGATTGGTGTTGGAACCAGAGAAGTCGGAAAGCTCGAGAAGCGTCTGGAGAGCGATTCTCTTCACCATATCCGGGCGGCTGCTCTTAAGGCTGAAGGCGAGGGCAGCATTGCCCCGGGTCTTATAGCGGGCGCAGGGATTGAGGCGGATGAGCCTGGGCAGGCCCTCGATCTCCCCCCAAGAAACGAGCCTCTCCATGAGCACCGCGGCCAGATAAGTGGTGCACAGGCCTCGTTCAGAATCGGTATCATCTATTCCAATAAACATGGTCAAGCTTAAATAGCGGTCAAACGGACATATATAATGATGGATAAGGAGCTTCTTGCCGCGCATGTGGAGGAGGTTTTGAGAGAGGCAGGATTCTCTACCTCTGACCGCTGCTATCTCCGTCCCAGGAGCTTCGACCTGGCAGCCAGAAGAGATGATCAGTTCCTTTTTTTGAAGATCCTCTCCAATATCGACGGCCTGAATGAGAGGACTGCCCTGGAGATCAGGCGTCTGGCCAAGCACCTATTAGCCAGCCCCATACTGGTCGGAGAGAAGACCCGCGACCAGTACCTGGAGAGGGGAGCGGTCTACTTCCGCTATGGCATTCCCACCCTCAGCCTGTTCACCCTGGCAGACTGCCTGCTGGAAGGGGCCTTGCCCCTGGTCTATGCGGCGCACGGCGGGCTTTATGTGCGCATCGATGGAGACCGGATGAGACAGATCCGGCTGGCACGAGGCATATCTTTGGGGGCCCTGGCCACAGAGCTAGGCGTCTCCCGCAGGACCATTAGCAAGTACGAGGTCGAGGACATGGACACCTCGGTTGATGTGGCTTTGAAGCTGGAGGAGATCTTCAATGAGGAGCTGATCGAGCCGGTAGATCCCTTCCAGACCGAGGCGGTGGCAGAGGTGAAGGGGCCGGTGACGGACAACATCCTGCGACTGCTGTTGGAGATCGGTTTTGAGGTGGTTCCCACCGCCCAGGCGCCATTTAATGCTATAACCAGGGAAGGAAAACTGGTGGTCCTCACGGGCGTGGGCAAGTTCTCCCAGAGCATAATCAAGAAGGCCCGGCTGATGAGCAGCCTCTCCTCCGTCGCCCGCACCAAGTCGGTGGTGATAGTGGACGGTGAGACGAAGCTGGAGTGCATAGAGGAGACCGCCCTCATTGAGAAAAGGGAGCTGGAGGACATCGACGAAACCCGGGATTTTGAGGATCTGGTGGCGGAAAAAAAGAGCAAATAGGCCTTAAATCATCCAAGGCATACATTCATCTATTTCTTAGCCAGAATTGCATTCTGGAGGCATTGTGCTCTCATGAGATCGCTCAAGGACAGAATCAGGGAATCGGGACGGGTATTCGTATTTGGCATTGCTGGGGATAGTGGATCGGGTAAGACCACCATCTCACGGGGCATTAGAAGGATCCTGGGGGAGGATATGGTGGCCACCTTCTCCATGGACGACTACCACTCTTTGGACAGAAGGCAGAGAAAGGAGAGAAACATCACCCCCTTGCACCCCGATGCCAATCAGTTCGACCTTTTGGCTGAGCATCTGGAAGCCCTGCGGAGAAATGAGAGAATAGACAAACCGGTCTACGACCACCGCACCGGAGAGATCTCAGGGACGGTGCCCTTCGGCCCGGCGCCGGTGATAATCGTAGAGGGCCTTCACCCCCTTTACACCGAGCGGCTGAGAAGCCAGATCGACTTCAAGATATTCGTCGATCCCTCCCGGTCGGTGAAAAGGCTGTGGAAGATCAGGAGAGATGTGGGCGAGCGGGGCTATGAGACAGGACAGGTGATGGCAGAGATTCTGCAGCGCGAGCCGGACTACAAGCTCTATGTGGACATCCAGAAGATCTATGCCCAGATTGTGATCAAGATTCAAGACTCCCGTTTTCATCCCTCTCTACTCGATTCCCAGTCCACCCTGGACTGGTACTCGGTGCGGCTGATCATGGAGATAATGGAGCATCCCGTGTCCGAGGTGAGCATGAACATCGATCTCTCCAAGATTCTGCGCCGATCGGAGCATGAGTTTTCCATTGAGTTTCAGAGGGATGACTACTACGGGAAAAGGGTGGGGATCATGACCATGGACGGGGAGATTCATCAATCCATGATCTCTGACCTGGAGAAGAAGCTGGGAGAATCCCTGGGAACGGACGGCATGATCAGCGATCGAAGGGAAGAATACGTCAATGCCATCGGCCTGGCCCAGCTCATCTTAACCTGGAACTGCGTGGAGAAGCTGGACTATCTCCTCCAGGAAGAGGGCTATTAGAGGTTTACTCAGCCTCTTTTCTTGAGCTCCTTCTCTATCTCCGCTCCCGCCACGGTCAGCCCCCATATGCCATTCACCTCACTGACCAGATCCCGCTCTGCCATCTCCGCCAGTATCTTCTTGACCGACGGGGCAGGGACATGAGTGACCTTGGCCACCTTATCTGACTCCATCTTCCCCTTGGAGCCCAGGATCTGGACAACCCTTTCACGCTGCTTGTTTCCCATGATGAAACCCATAATTGCATCCATGTCATCTGCCATATTTTGCACCTCTTTTCTGCGTTAGCTTTATTAGCTGTACACCTCAATGTTAAAAGTGGCGGGCAGTCCGGGTGGTTCGGCGTCACCTATAACCCGAAATCGTCGATACGCGGGGGGCGAAGCTGACGGAAGACCTCGGGCGCTGTGCGTTCAGTCCAGCTGCCAACTATGATTCTCCGTCCTGTAGGGATAGCACCGGTCCATGGGTCCTTCTGAGGAATGACCCGTGTACCATAATTGCAGGAACCGGTTCAGGCCCGGAAGGGAGCAGACCCACTGCGGGTAACTGTCGCTTATAGGTGTAAGGGGAGGAGGAAGCATCGGGAAAAACTGGCGCATAAGCCTGGGGGCAACTGCCGGCGTGCTCGCCATTTAATTAAGATCAAACCGCTGCGCGGTTCGATCTTCGTCACTTTGGCAAGCCAATAGGGCATAAACATGTCCTCCTTATATTGATTCTGTTTTCGAAGTCTTCGCCGAGAACGACGGGAAAGCCTATTCCCTGCGAGGAATCGGTGGTTGAGATGATCCGATTACGGCGATCATCAAGATACTCACATCATAGATCTGCTTCAGTCAGAGTACGGCAAATCATGCTCTAGTTACAGAAATTGGAGTAACATATGCTCCAATTAAAGAAATTGGAGTAGCACATGCTCCAATCATAGAAATTGAAATCATTTTCTGCTTCCATCAGAGAAACAATAACACATGCTTACTGAAATTGATAACATAAGGGAATGCTGTTTGCCTAAATCGCATGCCCGCAATTGCTTAAAGATTTTCCCGACATCTTTAAGTAACGTTTTTATCAAAATAGTGCTAAGTAGAAAAAGGAATCCACTATGGACGATAAAATATATGCAGTGATGACTGGAGATATTATCGGATCAACTCGACTTACAGAACGATTTGGCAGTTCTTGGGTCGACGATCTTCGTGATTCCTTGGACTATTTGAAAAAAAACTCACTAGTTCCTCCGTCTATTTTTAGAGGAGATAGTTTTCAGATAGCAACGTCAAATCCGGATTCCGCAATAAAAGATGCAATTATCTTGCGGCTAAAGTTAATATCGAGTTTTAAGGTAGATGAAACCTATCCAAGATTAGACGCTAGAATCGCAATAGGCTTGGGAAAAATTGATTATCTCCCAACTGGCAAGGACAATTATAACATCGGTGAGATGTCCGGCGAAGCATTTAGAAATTCCGGCCAACTTCTGGACAGAAACTTGAAAGGAGATAGAAATCTGATTGTTAAGACGCCCTGGCCTGAAGTAGATGCAGAAATGGATATTCATTGCTTAGTAGTTGATCGATTAATAAGCAAATGGACGACTAAGCAATGTGCTGCGGTGATGTATAAGCTTGATGATTATAATTTAAAGGAAATCGGAGAAAAGCTAAATATCAGCTTCTCTGCGGTCGGCAGACGGCTAAAAAAGACGGATTACGATATTGTGGTAAGAATTGTTGAAAGGTATTCTGAGATGATTAAAATAAAAATTAACAGTCACATAATTAATCACAAAGGAGATTAAAATGGAGCTAATATTTTCCTTTTTAATCTACCTGATCTTTTCCCACATAATTTCTGATTTTGTATTGCAGCCTGACAAATGGGTAAAAGACAAAGAAGAGCACAAATCGAGGTCGAAATATCTTTATTTGCACGCATTTGTAGCGGCTACTCTTGCAGGGATAGCATCGGCTCTATTCTTTAATTTATATACGACGGCTTTTGTATTTGTGTTAACTTTATTGAGCCATTTGATTATCGATTTGATAAAAACCCACTTTAATAATACGCTGAAATCGTTCATATTCGATCAACTCGGACATTTTGCAGTAATCATAATAATCCTGTCTTTATTATTTCCATTGAATTGGCATCAAGAAATTTCCTTTTTAAAAATTTGGCTGTCTTCATCCACTGTGATTTGCTTAATTGTCGTGTTGGCAGGATATATCGTCCTTTTCCGGCCAGCCAGTATTCTTATATCAAAATTGGTTGAAAGCTGGAGGCCGGAATTTAAGGATTCTGATGGCCTGAAGAATGCAGGCAAGTATATCGGCTATACTGAGCGTCTTTTGATCTACACACTGATGCTGCTTCACCAATATACTGCAATAGGACTATTAGTTACTGCCAAATCGATCTTGAGATTCAACGAACGAAAAACCAGCGAATACATCTTATTCGGAACGCTTCTCAGTTTTAGCATAGCGATTCTAGTTGGAATTTTTATCAGTCTATTTCTGTCCTATTTCCTTCCTGAAAGTGCAGAATGTGTTCTAAGAAGCCTGTACAATGATAGTCAATGATACGGATATTTTTATATATCATGTTTTAGCAATATCTTTTACCATCTAATCTTAAAATCTATCGAATGCTGCCCTTTCATAATCGGGTTAATATCACCTGTAACGGCTGACGATTTCAATTCATATTCTTCAACTTCCTCAACTCTCGTTCGGGAATACTATTGCGACAGAGGACGTCCAAAACGGGTGCAATCTTTTCCCCAATTCGCACCGCACCGAACCGGTTCAGGCCCGGTGGGGAGCAGACCTACTGAGGGTAACTGTCGCTTATAGGTATAAGGGGAGGAGGACGCGTAGGGATTAACTGGCGCGCGAGCCCGAGGGCAACCGCTGGCGTGCCTGCCATTTAATCCTATGTATATCCGCTCTATTTTTAAAATCGCGCCCAATGCAACAGGTAATGGCGTTACCCTGGATGTGGATCGGTGACTAAAAAACAAGAAGATAAACTTGGCATCAAGTCTAGAAACACCCACAGAGACATGCTGGATCTTCAGGCTTTACCCAAAGACCATGAAGGCGAAAGATAGAAGAGATCCGGGCAACGGGAGAAATAACCAAATAGCACAACGAACACATATCTGACAGAGCATGAAACTAAAAATCACAATAACAGGTCCCAGCGTGCATAATGTAGGCTATAGACCCTGCCTTACTGAGATAGCAATGCGCCTGGCCCTCCGAGGTTTTGAGGTCTACAATGACGATGAAGATGGACAACAGGCAGTTATAGCCCTGGTCGAGGGCGACGAGCAGAGGACCACGAAATTCTACAACTCGGCTATGTTGGAGCGACCTGCACTCGCCCAAAGCGGATAATGTGCGATCCGAGGACTACAATGGCGACGTCATGCCGTTGTGGCAATTGCATCGATAAACACGGCATCTCAGATGAATAAAGCGATTCCAATCCTAATGGCCGTGCAAGAGAATATCTACAAGATCAAAGAAGATACCAGTGGCATGCGAGAAGACATTCCCGGCTATGTAATGCAGTTCAGACAGATGCAGGCGGATGTTAAAGCGATAAAAGAACGCCTGGGTATGTAGGCAAAAGTATAATTATAACCGGTTTTCATCCTGCCCTGAAAACATTCATATATGGCCCTGCATAATATTGCTCTTTGGTTGATACCATAACTGGCAATTCCATGCGCCCTGCAATCTTCTTCGACCTCACCCATACCCTGCTTGAAAAGGTGAACGGTCAGTACTATCTCTACAGCGATGCACTGGATACACTGAAAGCTCTGCGTGAGCGCGGCTACCGGCTGGGGGTGATCTCCAACCTGTCTGAAGGGGTAACAATTGATGAGGTGCACTCCTTCCTGGAGGAATGCAGCATCGCCTCGTTCATAGACCCCCATCTTATCGTCCTCTCCTCTGAGCACCCAGAGAATATCAAAAAGCCGGATAAGCGAATCTTCGACCGGGCACTGGAAAAGAGCGGACTGGTGAAAGCAGAGAATAAGGCCATATTTGTGACCGAGGAGCACGAGCACATCCTTGCCGCTCGAAGCTATGGCTGGAGGGCGATACTGAAGAGGAACTGGGGCGAATGCAGACCGGAAGAGGGTGAATGCGTCTTTAGCCTGACTGGACTGCTCAGCTTGCTGTGATAAGATAGATTTGTCTCTTCAACCGCTCGACCTGAACTCAGAGGCCAAGCTGCATTCTCCAAAATAAGTTATTCAGCGGTGCTTCAGATCCACCTGAGCACTCAGGATGATCCACTTTGAGTTGTGGCAATCGATTTTGAGTCTCAAAGCGGTTGACATGTCGTTGCTCTTTCTCCCAAGCGTTCTTTCGATATGCTAAGGTATCGTTGTAGACTTGCCTGCAAAGCTCAAGTTGCCTTTCAAGGACACTGACTTGAGATTTGGTCGGAAACAGCCTATAGCGATACGATTTAAGCATATTAGATGATTACCTTTTAAAAGTTAAATAGGTATCGTTAGAACGAAACTAGGGCAAAGGGCTCCGCTTTCATCCTGTTGCGACTGCGTCGCAACTCCCCCGGACTCACAGTCCGGGAGACCACCCTGAAGGATGGAGACTTCCCGCTCCGCCCTTCGCGATCCCGCGAGTTAAAGGTATCACATGTCGAAAAAATGGAGTATGTGGGCCGAAGACCAAAGCTAAATTCGCGTTTTCCTGGGCTGCTCACTCTTGATTCCGCTCTTCGTCTCGCCATAGACCGGAGAATATGCCTTATTCTTCCTGGGCTTGGATGGATCATGTTTGCCCGGGCCTTCGATTGGCATCCCCTTGGCACCTTTCTTCTTGCTCATAGAACGCTTCACCTCCTGCAATGCAGTCTCACTCTGAACCGATACAGCCATCATTGCCCAATGAAAGGGATTCTGTGAGATAGCATTGACTTCATTCTCATCACATAAATACCAATATGAATCCAGCCGCAGTTCTGCCGCAGGAAAAGCGAAGATCCAATCAGGCAAAATCTTTTTCGATGATGCCCTTCATATCAATAGATCATTACATACAATGGAGGATCAAAATGAGATCTATACTGGCAATATCTATGGCAATTCTCTTCGCTTCCGCCCTTATAGGCCCCTCTGTGGCCCTGAGCGACTACCAGAATGGGGTCTTAGACGGCCTGAGCATAGGATGGGAGATGGCCCAGAAATATGACCAGGCGCTCCAGGGCAGCCCTGCAGACTTCAATCAGGCCGTCCCTCAGTACAACGCCTGGATAGAAGAGATATTCGGAAAGAACGAATCCCTGATGCTCATGCCCATATCCACCACCCCTACCAGGCAGGCGGACTCCTACTTCAAAAGCCAGATCATCACCCCAATGCACTCCATTGACGCCAGCTGGAACCAGACTGGAATCTCCCTTCTGCCGGAGCCGGACGCCTATGGCTTGATAAAGGGAGTTCCTGCTGATGCCTACTACTCCTTCGGCCCTGCCCTGGCGGATTTCTGAACGACAGCGGGATCACATTTATATTTCCCCACTCCATTCGATACCTGGAAGTTGATGAGGCGCGAAGATGAAGTCGATGCTTTTAGTCCTATCCATGGCCTGTATCGCTGCCCTGGTCGCTGCCGGGCAGGCGACCTGTTCTGCTGATTCATTCGCCCAGAACATGACTGAGCACTCCTGGGTATTCGTCAACGGCTATATGGAGGAGTCCCGCATCCTTCAGACCCAGCCTGGCTTTGCTGGACAGAAGGTGGTTCTCGGCTCGAGCGGCAGCGGAATGGTCACCAGGACCCTCGACTCCGTCGCTTATAGGGATTCGGAAATGGACGAGACCTCCCTGGTCACCTCAGTGGAGTTCGACTACAAGCCCTACCATCCTCCCCTCAATCAAAGCGACCTGAGAAATGCTCTCTGCGCCAAGAACTATGAGGTGGGCTCGGTATTCTCTGAGACCTACCGGATAGAGAAAGACCTGATTAAGGACACCAAGACCTATCAGGATGACAAGATCTCCGTTTATGAGATCAGCTCAGAGATTCAGGGATCGGCCAGGATCGGCCAGCGGGTGCAAAAGAACTCCCGCACTGTGCCCACCATGATGATGGGAGGAACCTACATGGGCTATGCCCAGATCAGATCGGAAACCGTGGTGGGAAATATGTCCATTCTCACCCTGCCCTGCCCCTGAATGAGCTGGAGGGTGGGACCCAGCCTGCTCTGCCCCTTGCCCCCCCTTTTCACTCCTTTATCTCGTCTCTTCACAGATCTGCTCAGATCTTCTCCATGTCAAATGCCCAGCGGCTGACAAGAGGGGCAACATTTCCGCATCGCCGGCATAGCAGCACCTCCAGGCCCAGATCTTCGTATCTTTTTTTCAGACCCTCGATCTGCGGGGCCTTCTTGAAGGTATAGAAATGGATGATTCCACCCCGCCTCAGCATCTCTGGCAGGGCATCCACTATCCGGTCCATTCCATAGGGGGTGGGCACAATCGCCCGGTCAAACCTCCTCTTCAGTAGGGCTGCCATAGAGAATGCATCCGCATTAATGACCGCAATTCTCTCCGCCACCCCATTCTCCCGGGCGTTCTCCGCCAGCCAGCCGCAGGCCTCCAGGCTCTTCTCCAGGGCCACCACCCTAGCTCCCCGGGCGGCAGGAGGAATGGCGAAGGGGCCCACCCCGGCAAATAAAACCAGCACCTCCTCCCCTGCCCTTACCTGGCCTGTCACCCTCATCCTCTCATAGCCCAGACGGCTGTTGAAAAAGACCCTCGCCACATCCAGATGATATCGAAAGCCGAACTCCAGATGAACGGTAACGGAATTCCCCTCGCCAGCCAGAAGCTCCAGGCGGGAGGTTCTCCTCTCCCCCTCTAGAGGGGTGATCTTATTGAAGACCGTATGAACATTCTTGCACTGATCCAAGAGGGCTGACGCAATCTCATCCTTGTAGCCGTCCAGTTCAGGGTCAAGATAGAGGATAGCGATATCTCCGATCACATGGAAACGGCTGGAAAGACGCGCGAGCCTCTCATCGGGCACAACTCCCACCAGCCTCTCCTTCAAACGCATCTCATATCATCTCTCAAAAGCAACCCAGGGTGAACTGATCCTGCAGCCGGATCTTTTTGGGCTCGTGGGGGATCTCTAAGAGGTCCATCAGCTGAAAGGCATTTGCTGCCGCCTTGGACCGGGCATGGTTATTGAAGTAGATCCGGACCATTTGCTCACTTATCTCCGCCTCTTTAATCCTTGGATGAGAATGGTCATAAAACATAGCTTATCTTTCCACCAGCTATATAAGTGCAGTTTTCCAGGATTTGCATGGTCGATGAAGATGAGGTATCTAGCAAATATCCAGGCTTTGGGCAGGGATGCCAATCCATTCTTCCGGTTGATGGAAATCGAGCTGGGCTCTTATGGAGAGGGAGAAGCAGTGCTGTTCATGCCCGTCCGGCCGGATATGCTGAATGGAGTGGGATGGCTGCAGGGAGGCCTATACTCTGCCTTATGCGACGAGGCCATGGCCCTGGCCCTCTTCACAGTCTTGGAAGAGGAGGAGGATATAGCCACCATATCCGAGAGCACCAGCTTCCTGCAGGGGATTAAAAAAGGCTGCATCTCCGCCCAGGCGAAGGTGGTTAAGAAAGGAAGAAGGGTGGCCTTCGTTGAGGGCGGGGTGACGAGCAGAGATGATGGCACACCACTCTCATCGACCCAGGCCTCATTTGCCATCATCCCCCGGAGAAGTTCAAGAGGGCGATAAATGAAATTCTAAAGCTTTGCCTGACTGAAACCGGTCAGGCCGGACTCGCCCAGCTGCAGCCTTCTCACAATCTCGCCCGCAGCGCGGGCATCGGGGGCTGTGGCCAGAATCCTCACCCTGCTCAAGGCCGTCCTCTTTCCGCAGGGGCAGGTTCTGGTCTTGGCATCATCCGGAGAGTACAGATGCCGTCCACAGCTGCAGCGAAACACAATGAACATCAAAACAAAAATGAATTCTACTCAGATGGGAGCAGTACGGCATTGATGATGCCATCCTGGCCGGGCCGGTTGGTTATCCTGGCATCCCCGATCTCCGTCTTGATGACAGCGCCTTTGGTGAGAATGTTCCTTCTCATGTAGTGCAGATTTGCCCGATTCTCTTTTGCCGTCTCGATCTTGACCATCTTGCTCATACCGGTTACGGGATCGGCGACTGCAACCATATTGCCCCGCAGCATCCTAACCTTCTCCCTTCCGCCCCGGACCTGGACCTTCTTGATCCTCACCTCGCCGATAGTGGTATCGCTCTGCTCTCTTCCAATCTCGAACTTCCTCTTGCCCCGGGCCAAAATCAACTTTCCGCCCGTGAGCTTCCTTCCTATCTTGCCTTGCCAACGCATAATTTAATTCCTCAGATCGCAAATGATCTTCAGGGCACTGAATTTAAAGGTTGTGGTGAATCCGGCTCGGCAGCGCATGAGGGCCAATCCAGCCTCTGCTGCATTCTATCTGAGCCTCTTTACCATATAAGGCGGGCATAGATCGTACCCCCGCCGGCGATAGTAGCCCCTCGCCCCTATGCCGCTGGTGACCTCTATCAGGGGATACCCCGCCTCCTGGGCCAGCCTCTCCGCCGCCTCCATCAGCCGGGCTCCATAGCCCCGATGCTGCCATCCGTCCTTCCTCTTGCCGATGGGAACCATGGGGCCGTAGACATGCAGCTCTCGCACCCGGGCGGAGGTGCTCAGGCGCAGGCGCAAAAATCCCACCAGGACATCATCCTCGCTCTCAAAGGAGAGGAAGTGCTCTCTCGCTCCGGAGGCGATATAGGATTCGTGCACCAGCCTGGGTTCGGCCTGGACCACCCGTCTCAATCCCGCCTCCCGACAGCGGATGCAGCGGCAGCTGCTGCCCCGATCCTCCAGCCTCTTTTTGGCCAGCTGACGAAGATTGGACTTCTTCACCCCAGCCACGATCAGAGGGGATGGTATATCCCTCTGCACCCGCTGCAGGCGAACATATCGGGGTAGGGTCTCCTTGATTCGTGAGACTAGCTCTGCCGCATCATCATCCCCCAGGGGAGTATACTCACCCCGCAGGTACTGACGGTATAGCTCCGTACCCTCGATGACCAGCGTGGGATAGATCTTCAGGTAGTCAGGACGAAAGCGGCTATCGGAGAAGAGCTCCCTGAATACCGCTAAATCCAGATCCGGGCTGGAGCCGGGAAGGCCGGGCATCATGTGGAATCCCACCTTCAGCCCTGCCTCTCGCAGGTTGGCGCTGGCCTGGGCAGCATCCTCGACCTTATGCCCCCGTTTCATCCTCACCAGCAGGTCCTCATCCAGGCTCTGCACCCCCAGCTCCACCTTGGTCGCCCCCAGCCGCAGCATCTCTTCTATATCCCGGGGGCGGCACCAGTCCGGCCTGGTCTCAAAGGTGGTACCGATGTTTCTGACCAGAGCGGACTCATTCGCCCTGGCCACCGACTCGAAGGGCTGCCAGCCAGAGCTCTCCCGTCCGTCGGGAAAGTCGTTCATGGCCTGAAGACAGCGCTTGACAAACCAGTTCTGATATCCCAGGGGACGGGAGGTGATCGTCCCCCCCATGATGATCAGCTCCGACTTGTCCAGAGGGTGGCCGATCTCATCCAGCTGGGCTAGCCTTGCCGTTACCTGGTCATAAGGATCAAAACCGTGCTGCTCGGCTCGAAGTGCCGCCGGCTCCTTACCAGTGTAGCTTTGAGGCGAGAGGTTTAAGATTCCCCCCGGGCAGGGGACGCAGGTCCCATGAGGGCAGCGAGCAGGAGAGGTCATGGCAGCGATGACCGCCACCCCAGAGAGGGTTCGAGTCGGCTTTCTGATCAGCATCTTCAAAGCCTCTCGTTCCCCAGCCCTTGCCTGGCCCAGGATATCGGCATTGCTGGGCAAGGAGGCCAGGCCCAGTTGAGCAGAGAGCCTCTTCTTGGCCGCCTCAAGAGCTGCCTCATCCCCTATCTCTCCCATGAGGATCGCCACTGTAATGCTGCGCAGCCCGGCAGCTAGTCTATCCAACTGACCTCCCCAACACGCCTCGGGCGCTCCGGCCGGGCCGGGCTCTCCTCGGGCCAGCCCAGGGAGACTATGGCCACAGGCAGGACATCATCCTCCAAATGGAGGGCTTCGCGGACCATGTCGTCGTCAAATGCCCCATTCCAGCAGGCCCCCAGGCCGGCATCATGAGCGGCCAGGAGAAGGCACATCGTTGCTGCATCTGCATCCTGGATGGCATATAGGCCGCCCCGGCTGCCATAGCGAACGCTGGATGCCTTCACATCAGCGCAGACAGCGATGAGAAGAGGAGCCTCTTCGATATGCTCCTGGCCGTAGGCGGCAGCGGCCAGAAGCCGCCTCATATCCTCATTGCTCACCAGGACATATCTTCTGGCGGAGAGGTTACCCGCAGAAGGTGCAGTCTGGGCGGCATCGATCAGGGATTTGGCCAGATCTTTGGGGATGGGACGGGACTGATACCTTCGGATCGACCTTCTGCTTTTCAGGGCATCCATGAGATTCATCGATTATGAAAGGCAGACCACGATTATAATAATCTTCTCCAATCTTGGCATGGAGTGGATATGATCCAAAATTCATAAAAGCTCGCATAGAAATAGGGGCTCGGCCTTTCCCAGCTGCCTCAAAGCCAGGCCATCGTCATCGAGAATGATGTAAGTGTCTGGAGTCTTGATGCGAGAGCCTTTTCCTGGAACCCGGGTGAAGCTTCCCGCATTCACCGCCAATGGACCCCCCATCCTCTGGAAGATCCCTGCCCGGTGGGTATCCCCATAGATGAAGCAGTCGATCTCACCCAGATTCCTGTCGCGAATAAATCTCTCTATGGCCTCATACTGCGCCTCCACCGAGGCGATATGGCGATCATGAAAGACCCCGGTGGTGATCCTCTGCAAAAGGCTGGATGCCTTCCAGACCCTCTCCTCAAAGGAAACCATCTCGCCGATGTATGAGGAGCGGTAGATGCTCTCATAAGCATAGGCCATCATCATCTCCAGGTCCGCGGGGAGGAGCTCCTCTCCGTAAAGCCGGCGAATCCTCTCCACCATCTGCATGGTGAAGATATGAATGCCGGCAAGGTGGTGGCCGTGAGTGAAAAGCACCGTCCGGTGGCAGCAGCGGATGCGGTAGGTGGGGTAGAGCATATCGATGTTCAGGCCGTTTATGGTCTGGCGCCAGCGCAAAGAGGGCGAGTATACGGGAAAAAGGTCGCCACGCGCAGTCCTCTCCATGAAGTCTGATTCTTGCTTTTGCACCACCAAATGATGATCGTGATTTCCCACCACATAGTGGATCTTAAGATCCTCCTCGCCCAACCTCTTTAAAAGGGGAACCGACTCTCGCAGGGCATTCTCAGGCCGCACCCTCCAGAAATCGAATATATCTCCCAATAAGATGACCTGGTCGCATCCTCCCCCATAAACCGATATCTCCTTCATCAACCGATCGACCTTAGAAGGATCGCTGAGTGTGGATGAATCAAGGCCAAAGTGCGTATCCGAGATGATCACTGCTGACATAATCTCCCCTTCCCCCATTCACAAAAATGGTATCACAGTAGTTATTTATAAATATTGTGAGCCGGGAGGGACTGTTTTTGACAATTGACAAGCCAATGGAATTGGTTATAAATTGAAAGGGGCTATCAGATCGGGCGAAAGATGAAATATGTTGCTGGAGAGGAGACCAAGAAATGATTGACATCGCTATTCCCAAGGGCAGCCTGCAAAACCAGACCCTGCAGCTCTTCGAGCAGGCGGGGCTGGAGGTTAAGAGAACTGAGCGGGAGTACAACGCCCGCGTAGATGATCCGCGCATAGGCAAGGTGAAGATCCTCCGCCCGCAGGAGATACCAGGATATGTGGCCAAGGGCTACTTCGACCTGGGGATCTCGGGCACAGATTGGATCATGGAGTCCGGAGCCATTGTGACCAGGGTAGCCGATCTGAACTATGGCAAGCAGGGGCCAGGGGCGGTGAAGCTGGTGGTGGCCGTGCCGGAGAGCCTCCAGATAAGCTCAGCCCGAATGATAAAGCCGGGCAGCAGGGTGGCCACAGAATATCCCAATCTGACCAGGGCCTACTTCTCAAACCTCGGAATTCCAGTGGATATCCAGTTCTCCTTTGGCGCCACCGAGGCCAAGGTTCCCGAGCTGACCGACGTTGTGGTGGACCTCACCGAGACCGGCTCTACCCTTAAGAAGAACGGCCTGAAGATCATCGATGTCATGCTGGAGTCGACTTCAGAGCTGCTAGCAAATAAGAAGAGCTTTGCCGATAAGGAGAAACACGATGACATCTCCGCAGTCCAGACGCTCCTCCTGGCAGTTATGAGGGCGCGAGGAAAGACCCTCTTGAAGATGAATGTGCCAGAAGCCGCCTTGGATGCCGTCATATCCATGCTTCCCAGCATGAAAAGGCCCACCCTCTCCAAGCTGTACAGCACCGATTACTATGCCATAGAGACGGTGGTGGACCGATCCCAGGTCAACCTGCTCATTCCCCTGCTGAAAAAGTCGGGTGCGGAGGATATTCTGGAGCTGGCCATATCCAAGATCGTTCCCTGAGTCCAACCAGATAAATAAAAAGCAAGCGGGCGCAGAGGGATTCGAACCCCCGATCTACAGCTTAGGAGGCTGCCGCCTTATCCTGACTAGGCCACGCGCCCTTCTTTTGGACTCTCCTGGTTTAACCAACAGATATATCAACCTTTCCGGATCGGCGGCTCGGATTTCGCTCAACAATTCCATTTTAGCGGATGAGAACGCCGCTCAATACTACTACGAACAGACCGAGGAAGAACCATCCAAGGATTCCCTCTGCCATGGCCAGGTGGCGGTAGAAGCCCACGGGATAAGTGTTGACCGGTGCCTGGGAGGTGGTGAACATGGCGATGGAAAAGTAAAGGGCATCGGTGAAAGATACCCTCGCTGTGGGCCTCAGGCGATGGTCTCCAGGAAGCTCCATCCCCTCGATCTCGAACTTGTTCATCCCCTTTCCTGCCCAGAAGATCACCCCGAAGAACAGAATGGTAAAGAGGCACCAAAAGGCGGTATAGCTCACCCGGACCCCATAGCCGCAGGAGAGCCAGGAGATCAGATCCGAGATCTTTCCCCAGCCCCAGGGTGCCTGGTCCTGCCCTATTCTGCGGTACTGATAGTAGCAGTCGTCGGCATCGTCAAACCACTCCAGGCTCTTATAGTTCTTGACCAGGGCCAGATAAGCGGCGCCATTGTAAACCAGCCGATCCTTTATCACCGCCCAGCGAACCTCCAGCTTGGTGAAATCGGCGTTGTTGAGGTTGATCTTCGAGTCTTCCTGAAGGCTCACGTTGTCCAGACGCATATTATAGAGCCTGGAATCCTCCATGTTCAGGTCGCCATCAAACCGGGCATTGACGAAATAAGCCAGGTCGGTGAACTTGCCCCCCCCGAAGTAGGCTGTTTTGTTGAAATAGACATTGGTAAAATCTGCCAGCCCCCCGAAGCTGGAGAGGCCAAAGGTGCTCCCCAAGAGGAATCCGGCCTCGCGGAAGACCACACTGCCAGCAAATCTGGTGGCGGCAAAGGCCGCATTGCCATGAAACTTGGCATTCAGAAATGATGTGTGGCCGCCGAATTGGGTCTCCAGAAAGCTCACATTGACAAAACTGGCATCTGCAAAAGAGGCCAGCCGCTGGAACTGAGCGAAATCGAAGTCCACATCCCGGGCAAAGCTGCTGTTGAGGAATATGCCGTCTCCAGCAAACTGGCTGTTCCTAAAGCTGGCGTCTTCAGAGAATTGAGCGCTCAGAAATGAGGCCTGCCCGCCGAAATCGGTGTTGCGAAGATCTGCCTGACCCTCGAAGGTGACCCCTGCAAATCCGGCCCCCCCTGCAAATCGGCAACCAAAAAAGTTCACGTTATCCCGAAAGATGCAACCCTGCAGGTCAAGTGGCTCATCAAAGCTCGCCGCAGCAAACCTTACCGGCCCCAAGAAGATGCTGTTGGTGATCTTTATCGGCTGCGACAATGATCCCTGCAGCTCTGCCAGCTCTAGTGAGCCGGATATAGTGACATTATCATACCTCACAGGCTCTCCAGATATCAATTGAGAGATGATATCCCCTGATGCTACGACCTCCTTTGTTAGCTTTATATGGTGATCTTCATCTGGCTCTGCGGCGGTTGCAGAGCAAATGAACAGCATCAAAAGGACCAAAGCCCATCGGGATATTTCGACCACTGCGCAATAGTTGAGCCGTCAGGGATTTATGACTTTGTATTGGAGGAATATCATGCAAGACACAATGGCAGAGAAGGCCCTTGCCCGCCAGGGCTATCACCTTGTGGGTTCTGGCGCGGTCAAGCCCTGCCTCTGGTTGAATCGCTCCATGCGGGGTGGCGATCAGTGCTATAAAAACCACTTTTACGGCATAGCCAGTCACCGCTGTGTGCAGATGACGCCAACGCTTGAGTGCAATCACCTCTGCCTGCACTGCTGGAGGCCGATAGATGATCCAATACCGGGAAAGGAACCCATGGAGCCGGCTGAGCTTCTGGAAGGGATACTGCGGGGCCAGCAGAGGTTTATATCCGGCTACGGGGGATCTTCAACCACCGATCCAGTGCGCCTGGAGGAGGCTCGCGAGCCTAAGCATATGGCCATATCCTTGATGGGAGAGCCCACCCTCTACCCCTACCTGAAAGAGTTCATCGATCTGGTCTCAAGGCGGGGCATGACATCATTTCTGGTCAGCAATGCCACCCGTCCCGAGGTTTTGGCGGAGCTGAGACCAACCCAGCTCTACCTCAGCCTCAATGCCCCAGATGAAGAGAGGTATCGCCAGATATGCAATCCCTCAAAGGACCTCTGGCCGAGGATCCTGGAGTCCCTCGAGCTCTTGAAGGAGCACCGATGCCGCAGCGTTATCCGCATGACCCTGGTTCGAGGCCAAAACATGGAAGGGCTCGATGATTATGCCCGGCTGATCGGAGATGCTGAGCCGGATTTCGTCGAGCTGAAGGCCTATATGCACCTTGGCCGCTCCCGAACCCGGCTGGAGAGGACGGCCATGCCCCAGCACTCAGAGATCCTGGCCCTGGCGGATTCCTTGGCCGGGCTCTTGGGCTACCATCTCGAGGCGGATGTGCCCCTGAGCAGAGTGGCTCTTCTCTCCCGCGGAAGGATCTCCAGATTCATAGAGATGAGAGACCATAAGTAGGCAGGTGATTTTCCCGCGCTGGTGATCGATAGTGGTTCATCATATTTTTCACTGTGGACTTGCCAATAACCTGCCTGGCAGCTCTGGCTCTTCCCTTCAGTGGGATAACTATTTTTGCAAGTAATTTCAATTATGGACCCGAGGTTTAAATCGAATATAGGGTGCATGATCATGGGTCGGCATGGGTGAGTTAATGGATCGCGAAATTAAGATCATACTGGTAGAGGATAATGCCGAGGACATCGCATTTACCAGGCGGGTCTTGAAGCACAATGAGCTAAATGGAAACCTTATCGTTGCCACCAATGGAAAGGAGGCACTGGAAGCCCTGCAGAGCATGAACGGAAGCGATCTGCCCGAGCTCATCCTGCTGGACATAAACCTGCCCGATATCAGCGGCATCGACCTTCTCACCCTTATCAAGAAGGAGCAGAGGCTCAAAGATATACCTGTGGTAATTCTCACCGGCTCGAACGAGGATCAGGATATACAGAAATGCTATGACCTGGGGGCGAGCAGCTATCTGGTCAAGCCCATATCCAATGATGCCCTGATGCTCGTCATAGAGAAGCTATTCGATCTGTGACGCAAGAGCTCTGACCACTAGAAGGTTTGCTTTATCGTCCCGTCGCGAGTCCACCGGCGTTTCCATTATCATCGGCAGCTCTCGCAGAGAGGGGTGGCAGACGATCGACCGGAAGCCTTCCAGGCCGATCTGTCCCAGTCCTATGTGCTCATGTCGGTCCAGGTGCGAACCAAGGGTGCCCTGGCAGTCGTTCAGATGTACCAGCTTGAGCCGATTTGAGCCTATGCAGCAATCGAACTCCTCTAAAGTCCTCTCCAGGGCGCGGGGGGTGCGAAGATCGTATCCAGCAGCAAAAAGGTGGCAAGTGTCCAGGCACACCCCAAGGCTGCGGGACTGGCCGGGAAGGGACTCGATGATGGAGGCAATATCCTTAAAGGTGCTTCCCATGCTATTTTTTGTCCCGGCGCCGTTCTCCAGGAGCACCATCACATCGCCCCCGGAATCAGCGATGGCCTTCTTCAAGGCCTCAGCTATCCTCTCCCTTCCATCTTTCTTTTCTGCGCCCAGATTGCTTCCCAGGTGGGTCACCAGATATGGTATGCCCAGAAGTCGACAGCGCACCAGCTCATCAGCCAGAGCCTGCTCTGACCTCGAGTAGACCTCATCTCGAGGGGAGGCGAGGTTAGGAAGGTAGGGCATATGAGATACGACAGGATGCAGATCATACTCTTTGAGCCGGGAGGAGAAGAGATCTATGGATTGTTGAGCAATGGGCTTGGACCTCCAGCTGCGAGGATTGGTGGTGAAGATCTGAAAGGCATCGCAGCCCTTCTCCCGTGCTCTGTCCGACGCCTTTTCCAGGCCGCCGGCAATGGAGACATGCATACCCAGTCGAAGCATAAACCTAGCAGGGATAGAGCAACTGATCAACCTTGCCCAAGGGAAAAATTGATTATAGAAATGGGTAAAAGATAAAAATTGGAACGCAACGCCGATGATGAGCGAGCTGTTCTGAGTGGTGATGAGCCCTATGAGTCCTGAGGCGTGCGATTATCTGATCGAGGAACTTCCGCTTTCTAGATCCAGTTCATGCGAGCTTGCGCGCCTCGGCCCAACGGCTGATGTTGTCAATAAGGTTGAACTCCAGGATCTTCTTCGTATCATAAAGCATATCCGACACTTCGTTGATGGAGAATGACTTCTTCTGGCCGTTCCTGTCGATCACCTCGATCTTATCATCCGGAAGAGCCCGTCCCAACTCTCGCATCATGAGTGCCAGGTCAGAGCATCCTTTTTTAAGATACCTTATGGAGTAATCCGATGTGGCTTGCCTGTCGCTGAGGTTTCTATTGACCTCTTTTATGGACCAGCAAATGGTGAGAATATCACTGTACATCTCGGCACCTCCCAGTCAGTTCATATCATAGATATTTAAACGCTGTGGAAAGGATCAGGGAAAAATGTGGGGCTGGTGAGATTCGAACTCACGATCGACGGGTATCTCCGATACTGAAGTTCTTACAGCGATTTCACCGCCGTAACAACCCATTTCAGTGCTCCAACGGATCATCAACGACCTCCCCGTCGAGAGATCTCAGCAGACCCGTTGCTCATCATCAAATATACCGCTGGAGCCCATCGCCCTACCTGGCTAGGCCACAGCCCCGGTTTTAAAGCGGGCCGAGAGGGATTTGAACCCCCGACCTAAAGGTTAAGAGCCTTTCGCTCTGCCTGACTAAGCTACCGGCCCGGACCCCATAATGATGATGCTAGATATATACGTTTCGGATGAAGCAGCGACATGAGGGGCTCTGTGCCAGATCTGCATAATGCTTTTTTCAAGAAAAATCTGCTAAAAGCTTCTGGCAGGGCCATATAAAACGCCAGAAAAATGAGCGGGCAAAAAATCAATGCCCAAAATTCACTCAATAGGTATTGATGTATCTGTCGATCTCCCAGGGATGGACGAATTTATTATACTCCTCCCATTCCAGCATGCCCAATCGCATGACGTTCTCATAGACATGCTCGCCCAGGGCCTCGCGTATCACTTTATCCCCCTCCAGGTGGTCAAGAGCCTCCTTCAGGTTGGAGGGCAGTGTCTGGATTCCCAGGGATTTTCGTTCTGCTGCTGTGAGATGGTACACATTCAAATCCACGGGATCGCCGGGATCAATGCCTCTTTTTATTCCGTCAAGGCCTGCTGCCAGGATGACGGCGAATGTCAGATAGGGATTGCAGCTGGTATCAGGGGATCGGAACTCCAGGCGGGTGGATAGGCCCCGGCCTGAGGGGATGCGAATAAGCGAGGAGCGGTTCGGCCCGGACCAGGTTATATAGACGGGAGCCTCGAACCCGGATACCAGCCGCTTATAGGAGTTGATCAGGGGATTGGCGATGGCGGTAATAGCGCTGGCATGCTCTATCAGGCCGCCCACGAAGAACCTGGCCAGATCGCTGATGTTCAATGGAGTCTCGGGATCATAAAAAGCATTCTCCAGGCCCCGGAATAGGGAGATGTTGACATGCATTCCGCTGCCTGCTGCGCCGTAAACCGGCTTGGGCATGAATGTCGCCCTCAAGCCCTGGCGCATGGCAATGGTCTTGGTGACGTACTTGAATGTGACCACCTTATCGGCATTCTTGATCGCATCGTCATAGACGAAGTCTATCTCATGCTGGCCCCGGGCAACCTCGTGATGAGAGGCCTCGATGGTGAAGCCCATCTTGATCAGAGCCCTGGTTATCTCCCGGCGCACATCCTCTGCCAGGTCCACCGGGCCGAGGTCGAAGTAGCCCCCAAAGTCGTGTGGAGTGGTAGCAGAGCCGCCATTTCCCTTTTCAAATAGGAAAAACTCCAGCTCCGGGCCGACGTTCATCTTGAATCCCATCTCCTTCGCCCGCTCCAGCTGACGGTACAGCACCCGGCGAGGAGCACCCTCGAAAGGCAGTCCATTGGGAAGATGGACATCGCAGATCAATCGAGCCTCATTGACATCGTCCTTGGTGCTCCAGGGCAAGAGGCTGAACGTGGAGAGATCGGGCCGGAGAACCATATCCGACTCCTGAATTCTGGCGAAGCCCTCGATGGATGACCCATCAAAGGAGATGCCGCTCTTCAAAGCCTTTCCCATCTGGGTGGCGGGAATGGCGACATTCTTCACTATTCCCGATATGTCTGTGAACTGCAACCGGAGGAACTCAACGTTCTTCTCCTGAATGATCTTAAGCATCTGCTCTTGGGAATACATTCGGTTATCATCTCCTGCGCGAGGCGCAAGTCATCCTGCAACCTGCAGAATCTTGTGGTGATGGGGCCAGAGCCGTACCTGGGCATCAATGAAGATACAGGACTACTGCCTCTGCCTCAACCTGGTGTTTTAAATAGCTAACTGATGGGAAACGAGGCCATTTAGCATCGCTCCGCCACCATAATTCCCAGAGGCAAATATGCTTATTTAGGGTTAAAATCCTAAAATGAATCTGATGTCCGGCAATAGAGTTCTGGTAGTGGATGCGGGAGGCAGAGGAAATGCCATAGCCCATGCCTTTGCCCGGAGTGGGTCGGTGGAGAGGGTCTATGTGGCCCCAGGCAATGCGGGCAGCGAGATGATGGATAAGTGTCGCCTGGCGGCGATCGAGGGTAAAGTGCCCAGGAGCATCAGCGAGCTGCTCGCTTTTGTGAAAAAAGAGAGAATCGATCTCACCTTCGTGGGTCCAGAAGGCTATCTATCCGAGGGAATCGTCGATATATTTCAGGAGGACGGCCAGAGGATCCTGGGGCCGAAGAGAGAGGCAGCAGTGCTCGAGAACAGCAAATGCCAGACCAAGGATCTCCTCAAAAAGCTCCGTGTTCCGGTCCCACCCTGCCAGAACTTCAGCGATCCCCAGGAGGCAAAAGAGTACGTTCAGCAGCGCTGCTCCGAGGAGCCGGGAAGAGGATTGGTGGTCAAGGCGGACGGCCTGGCGGCAGGAAAGGGATCCATCGTCTGCGCTACCCCGGAGGAGGCCGCCTCCGCCATCGAGCGCATCATGGTGAGCCCCAGGCTCTTTGGCGGGGCAGGAGATCGGATAGAGATCGAAGATCGGCTGGAGGGCAGAGAGCTGATGTTCTTCGCCCTGAGCGACGGCCACACCGTCCAGGCGATGCAATCAGCACTGGACTACAAGCAGGCCTTCTCTCCGGATGAGAGTGTGGCCATCCGCCTCTTCAACAAGCTGGCAGGTAATCCCAACCAGGACAACAACCCCAACACCGGTGGCATGGGAGGCTTCTCCCCTCACCCCTGGCTGGATGAGGAGCTGACTGAGAGGATAATGAAAAAGATCGCTCTTCCCACGGTTCGGGGCTTCAAAGAGAGCTGTGGCCAGGAGTACAGGGGGGTGATCTACTTCGGCCTGATGATCTCCGAGGATCGGGAGCCGGCAGTCCTTGAGATCAATGTCCGGCTGGGAGATCCTGAGGCAGAGGTGATACTTCCCAGGCTGCAGACGGACTTCTACCATCTTTCCATGGCGGTGGCAGATGGAAGGCTGGATGAGGTTCCTCTGCAGTGGTCAGACGACTTCTGCCTGGGCATATGCGCCATATCCGGCCGGGCGATCAAGCCCCTCTCATCAACCGGCCCGGAGAGGCCCGGTTATCCGGGCGAGCACTATACCAATATGCCCATCAACGGCCTGGAGAGGGTGGACCCGGAGGTCATAGTCTATCACAATGGAACCGCCTGGGGCACCGACTCTGCGGGCAACAGGAGGCTGTACACCACCGGCGGCCGGGTCTTCACCCTGGTAGCCCGGGGCAAGAGCCTGGCCGAGGCCAGGGCAAAAGCATATGAGAACATCAAACGGGTCCGGTTCAACGGAATGCGCTACCGAAAGGATATCGGCCTGGGATATATCTGAATGGATTGAGGAGCAAGACCGAGAATGATCATATTTGGCCTGGAAGGAACTGCCTGGAACCTCAGCGCCGCACTGGTGGATGAGTCGGGGGTGATCTATGAGAAGAGCGCTACTTACACCCCGGCCAGAGGAGGAATCCATCCCCGGGAGGCCTCACAGCACCATGCCGAGCACATGAGGGCAGTGGTGGTAGATGTCCTCGCCCAGGCTCGGCAGAGGGGACTGAAGCTGGAGGGGGTGGCCTTCTCCCAGGGACCGGGCCTGGGGCCTTGCCTGCGCACAGTAGCCACTGCCGCCCGGGCCCTCTCATTGCGTTTTGATATTCCTCTGGTGGGGGTTAACCACTGCGTCGCCCATATCGAGGTAGGCAAATGGCAGTCGGGTGCCCGCGATCCCGCGGTGATCTACGTGAGCGGCGCCAACTCCCAGGTCCTGGCCCTGCGCCAGGGAAGATACAGGATATTCGGCGAAACCCTGGATATCAGCGTGGGAAATGCCATCGACAAGTTCGCCCGCTCTGTGGGCCTTGCCCATCCCGGCGGCCCGAAGGTGGAGGAGCTGGCTCGGAAAGCGAAAAATTACATTCCCCTCCCCTATACTGTGAAGGGCATGGACCTCTCCTTCTCCGGCCTGTCCACCGCCGCAACCGAGGCAGCAGGAAAGCATGATCTGGAAGACGTCTGCTATAGCCTGCAGGAGACTGCCTTCGCCATGCTGGTGGAGGTGACGGAGAGGGCCATGGCCCATGCCGAGAAGAGGGAGGCCATGCTGGTGGGAGGAGTGGGAGCGAACGCCCGCCTGGGGGAGATGATGAGAATCATGTGCCACGAGAGGGGAGCGGAGTTCTTCTTACCGCCCCGCTCGTTCATGGGGGACAACGGCAGCATGATCGCCTACACCGGCCTCTTGATGCTCAAGAGCGGCATCTCTACCCCTCTGGACCAATCCCATGTTCGGCCCGGGTACAGGACGGACGAGGTCCCTATCTCCTGGGCCTGATCATCGGCCCCTATTTCTTCGGTTACGGCCCCCCTGCCTGCGATCTTGGGCGCCAGTTCTCTTCTTTTGGAGGCTCCATGTCAAGCAGGACGAAGTATCTGCCCTCATGCGGAGGGCGGTCGATCTCCAGATCACCCCGGCCAGTTGTGCCCTCGATGCAGGACGATATGGTGAGATTGATCCTGCCCAGAATGGCGGAATCATTGCCTGCAGAGAGGGAGTTCATGTCAGCCAGGTCGGCCTCAAGGAGGGTGGAGTTGTTCGAGCCGGGAAGGGAACTGAAATTGATGGCCGCATAAAGTCTCCGGTCGAAGATCAGGCTCCCCCGGTGGACCTCGTCTCCCACATTCTCCCGGATGTCGTCTTTGATCTCCTTCAGGCTCTTGTTGGAGGCCACAAGCTTGCGGATCTGCTCAGGCTGCACGGGCAGCAGAACCTCCACCTTCAATCGGAGGGGATGGGACTCATTTCCCCGAATGGCAAACCCGTGGCCGCTGAATAGCAGATCAACCGGGAGACCCATAGGGATATCCGGATTCCGATAAAGCTCCTCGCCGCCTCTTCTCTCCGGGCTCATCTGATCATTGCCGCCGTCAAATCCTTCCATCTGATCGGCCTGAACCGCATTCGCAAGGCCAACAGATATCAGGCCTGCCAGCAGCACCGCCAGTCCCAGATAGAGAATTCCTCTGCCAACTTCATTCATCGAGATTCGCCTGCCAAATAGCTACTGCAACTCAATCAATTTAAAACATCTCCAAGGGGGAGAAAAAAGGGTGAACGGCAGATTGCGACTCTGCCGTGCACTATTCCGGGGCGAATGTCAAGTGAGCTCAGGCCACAAGACGGCGGTACTGGATCGAGACCCAGTTGATGATTCCTTCTTTGGCCTGCATATCTTTGGCCTCATCTACCAGCTCATTTATGGTCATATTGTTCTGAGCCTCCACCTTTGTCTTCCACTGATCCCGGATCTCATTGAGGGTCATGCTCTCAAGCTCATCGGTCTTCTGATCATACAGATCCAGGATCTGATTGAGGCTCATCTCGCCCAGCTCCTCACTAGTGATGTCATCCATAAGCGATACAGGGGTAAAGCCGCATCCCAAGATGCCAAACCCGCAAAATCCGGCAGGCGAAGCACCCCGGAAGTCCATCCACTCCCCGCCCATGGCATTCATCCTTCCGCAAAAGGGCATTTCCTCTTCTAAAGAGCTGTTAAGAGCGCTCTTTTCCAGCTCCTTTATCTCCCCCAGGGTCATGTTGCCCAGCTCCTCTGAGGTGACATTGAGTGGAGCGGAGATCATCATCCCACGTGCATGCATTCCCATTCCTCGATCCATGGGCATGGACAATGCCCCAGATATGAGCAGACAGGATGCCGCCAGGGCAATCAGAGCCATCCTCCAATTAAGTTCGTTCAACTTCATCTACCACACTACCTCTTTAATTCTTATTGCACTGGATTTCCACTCTCAGCGATCTCCAGGAATGCTGTTTGATTCAGTTCTCCCTGGATCTCCGTTATTGGGAAGAAAGTCATATTCTTCTTCCGCCAAACATCATCTCATGCCGAACGATAGAAATAATAAGAGCAGAACGAACCATCGGAAAAGGAGACAAAATTATGCCTGTGGACCTTAGACAGAAGTGATAAAGAATTAGGAACGTTCCCTTTGGGATAAAAACCACTCAGATAGTTCTATTATGTTTGTCCTGCCCCATTCTTTCTTAGTTACCAGCTTTCTCCTCTCTAGAGAGATTAAAATGCCAGTTAGAGACGATTTAGGGGTTTTTGTCTCATACCTGATCTCAGCCTGGGTCATTCTGCCCCCATGCTCGACCAGGGTTGATATGACCGCCTGCTCTCTATGGGTAAGGGTCTGAATGACCGCCTCCATCTCCCGGCTCAGCTGGATTCTCTGCTTGCCCTCCCATCCCGATCCCGGCTCGTTCGCCGCCGTTTCGGAGGGCTGGTCTAGGTCAACATCAGGCTGCGTGCCGGACCGGCGAGACTCCTCAATATCAGCAGCATGCTCATATGTAGCGCCTCCATCGCCAGAAGGTGGACTGGATATGGTGCTGCCACCATTCGCGAAGGCGCTGGAAAGAGTGGTGGACGGGCCAGAGATGGGAGGCGTGCCTTCATCTGCCGCATTGGCGGGAGCCTCTGCAGGCGCGTGGACGGCGGATGGACTGACCTCATCTGAGCCTTCTTCAATGGATTGTCCTGGACTGGTTGAGCATTCGTCCCCGCTCACGGCATATGTTGAAGAAAGAGCGGGGGACATGGTTGGGTCTGCATTCGCCTGCGAGCCATTTCCCAGAGGGGAGGGGTAACGGGGCGATTGGAGCCTGCGCCTCCTGATGATCACCCCCAGAACGGATCCTATGGCCAGAATGAATGCCCCAGCCAGGAGCAAGATGAGACTGATACCGGCGCCGGGATAGCCGGGAGGAAGGCCTGGAGGGATGGCCGGAAGAGAGAAGGGTGCTGATCCCGCAGCCAAGGGTTGCTGATACTGAATGGATATCGAGGGATCCTGCACCTCATAGCCCTGCACATCCGCCACAAGGGAATCATTGAAGGCGGAGAGATGATACTGGAGGCCTAAAGAAGCATTGATCTGGCCCAGGCGCATATCACCGGGCAGATAAAAGGTGATCCTGTAGTCCTCGAATAATCCTTTTGCATCCAAGTTTAAAGTCCAGACCTGGCTTGTCTTTGCGGTCAGGCCGTCGGTGAGGGCATAAAGCCGATGAGTATCGTTCTCATACTGGTACTCTGAAGCGGCGAGAAAATTCAGGCCGGAGATATTATCCGCATAGCCGGTAACCAGGGCCTTTCCCGCTGGGTCCAGATAGACATTGAGTGTGAGGCTATCCTGCGTGGATGCCTCCTCCATTCCAAGAGAGAGGGAGAGGAGAAGAAATAATGAGGATATGCCGAGCAGGAAAATGCTGGCCAGGACAGCGGATTGCCAGCGGCGAGTACGTCTCCTGTCGATCCAATTCATCATAGCGTATACCGTCTTTAGCCTGGATCTATTTAAAATCACTTGGATATCAATGCCCTTTTGGCCGGCAAAGCTCCAGCGCTCTGTTCCGCTTATTGTCTATCTTCACCTGCCGAGGGTCTTTGTCCCATCCTCGCTGTCCTGTGGAGCCCTGCCTTACCCATGTCCTGCTTTTTCCTGACCGATCCGGCAGGCAACAGGCATCCTCCAGCCCTCTCCAAAGCTTTTATCGATCACCTTGAGTCCGAGAGCGGCCTGAACCCTCTTGAATTCAGCGTTCTTGACCAGGGATATGACCCTGTCCACCGTCACTTCGTCCAATCCGGCTCGAAGCAGATCCGCCCGGGATTGGTGCTCATCGATATATCGCTTGAGGATTTCATCCAGTAGGGTATAAGGCGGCAGGCTATCCTGATCGGTCTGGCCGGGCCTGAGCTCTGCCGAGGGAGGCTTCTTAATGATGCTTGGGGGAATGACCGGTTTGCTGGCGGTGGAGTTGAGCCATTCCGCAATCCTGTAGACCATTGTCTTGGGCAGGTCGGAGATGACTGCCAGGCCCCCGGCCATATCGCCATAGATGGTGCAGTAGCCCACGGAGAGCTCTGACCGGTTCCCGGTAGCCAGAAGAATGGAGCCGTACTTATTGGACAGGGCCATGAGGAGTGTGGCGCGGATTCTGGCCTGGATGTTCTCTTCAGTGATGTCCTTCGGCCTTCCAGCGAAATGCTCTGCCAGCTCCAACTCAAAAGAGCCCATGATATCGGTAAGAAGGATGGAGATAGTCTTGATGCCCAGGTTGGCGGCTAAGGCCAGGGCATCGTCGATGCTGCTCTGGCGGGTGTAAGGCGAGGGCAGAAGAACGCCCAGGACGTTATTCGGCCCCAGGGCCTGAACGGCAATGGCTGCCACCAGGGAGGAGTCGATCCCTCCAGAAAGCCCCAGGAGGACGCTGGAAAAGCCGCATTTATGCACATAATCCCTCGTCCCCAGGACCAGGGCCCTCCAGACCTCCGCCTCGAAAGTGAAGTCGTCAGTAGCTATGATCTCTTTTGGCTCATCCAGGTCTGCTACTATGATATCCTCCTCAAATCCCCGTCCTCTGGCAATAATGCGGCCTGCGGCATCAAAAAAGCAGCTTCTACCGTCGAATATCAGATCATCGTTCCCTCCCACCTGATTGACAGAAAGGATGGGCAGGCAGTGCTTTTTGGCGAGATCTGAGAGCCTTGCCTCCCGAAGGAGCTGCTTTCCCGCGGTGAAGGGGGAGGCGGACAGGTTGACTATAGCGTCAGCGCCTTTGGCCCGAAGCTCTGCAATGGGATCGGGCCGATCCTGCCTTTCGTTATCGCCGCTGCCCATAAGAAGCTCGCCTATCAGTATGCCCAGGGATTTGCCCTCGATCTGCAGAAGCCGAGCCTCCTTGCCCGGCTGGAAGTAGCGGTCCTCGTGGAATAGATCGCAACCAGAGAGCATGCTCTTCTGAAAGGTCTCTGTCACCTTCCCATCCCGGATCAGGGCAGCAGAGTTGAAAAGAGGGCGCTCCCCGGCGGAGGTGTTCGGCTCTGCCTGGCCCACCAGAACCGGAGGGAGGTCTGCCAGCTCTTCGGCCAGCTCGTCCAGAGCCTGCCAGCTCCGCTCTACAAATTCCTTATTAAAAAGCAGATCGCATGGCGGATAGCCAGGAAGGGCAAGCTCGGATGTGACGGCTAAATCGAAATCCGGTGCGCGACGAATGGCCCTGGCGATGAGACCCTTATTTCCGGCCAGGTCTCCTATGGTGGGATTTAGCTGCAATAAGGCGATTTTCATTCCCCGGAATCTGCCTCCATCTGCGATATCACCCGACCGGACCTTTCGGAGAAGGCCTCCGCTGCGGCATGAAGGGCGGAAACTGCGCCTGCTGGCCCCTCCTCCATATCTGTGCTCACCAGGAGCATGGCATTGACATCCGAGGAGGTCATCCAGGCGATATCCGAGCAGCCTATGCCCTCGCTCATATTGTCCTTGACTGCAGCCAGTAGAGCTTCTATTGCTGCCACAATTCTCTCCGGCTCGATCTGGGCGGGGATGATGATCTGCACCCCAGTCTCCAGATGGATCAGGCCCATGCCTGGGCCGATGCTGGACTTTGCCTCTGTATCGCTCATGAAGGGATATATACGCAACGGGGGTTTATAACGTTGGGGTCAAGGGGTAGAGAAGACTCACCTCCTTCGGGGGGTGAGATGAATCGTACCCCTTGCATGATTACTTTTTCACGTCTTCATCTAAATCTAGAAGTCTGGCTATGAGCAATTGTCTAGGAAACAGTCTTTCGCCTCTATGAGGTAGGGCACTCCTGGATCTACCAGGAGAAAGACGGTGAACGAAAGACAATCGCTTTGCGTAGCATGATTCCCGCAAGGGAATGGTCTGAGTCAAGTGGAAAGACTTGGCAACAACGGCGTCAAGATCTCCACGCAAGGCAGGCCGCCAGGTAGAGAGAAATCTGTGAAACCTCAGAGCTTCGCTATTGGGGGCTTAGCTCGGCCCGTTCGAGGCGCGATCTGGCCCATAGCGCGAATTTCAAGGACAGGGATGCGTGCGCGACGGGCATCAGAAAGAGCAGGAAATGAAACACTTCCGGCATTTAAAACGGGACGTCCCCTGGGGACGAATGTGTTAGCAGATTGTTGGGAGAGCCAAATGGTTCGCAAGCTTCGTCTGCAGAAACCGGGATCCTGCAGTGAAACCCACATGAGCACATTGCTCATGCAAGAAGGATGAAAACCTGATATCATAGTAAAGCCATTAATTGCTTTGATATGGGCGGTGAAGGCAGTCCGCCGTTTAGGGGCGTAGACCTCGTTAGTGAAACTAGCCAAATCCCGCGGATGCAAGAATGCGTCAGTAGAACGCGAATGCGAATGAGCACCCTTTGAGGATTAAGTTATCCGCCCATATCAGGACGGGAACAATCATGGAACTGCAGAAGAATAAAGTTTGTGGCATTGACGTGCACAAACGATTTCTGATAGCAACAATCCTTTTCCGAGACGGGAAGAAGGATACTCAGCGTTTTAGTGTTACCCTGGAAGATCTCTTAAAATTTAGAGATTGGGTTATCGAAAATGGATGTGAACAGGTGGCCATAGAATCAACCGGAATCTATTGGCATCCTGTACACTCTGTTCTGGAGGGAAAGATCGATTTGATTGTGGCGAATTCCTATAAGATTAAGCACACACCAGGAAGAAAGACTGATGTCGGCGATTCCGAATGGATTGCTGAACTCTGTCTCAATGGCATGATTGAGCCTTCCAGGATCTTCCCTAAAGATGATCGAGAGCTGAGGAGGTTGACGAGAGCAAGAGAGGGCTATGTTAAGCAGATGACCCAGGAAAAGAACAAGATCCACCAATCTCTTGATTCTGCATGCATCAAGTTGGCCTCAGTTATCTCTGATATATTTGGCAAGTCCGGGATGTATCTCTTGAATTGCGTTCTAGAAGGAAGAGATATCGATGAGATAATTGAAGGCATTCCATCTGGACGACTTAAGAAAAAGGCGGATCAAATTAAAGAGTCTATCAAAAGTCGTCTAGAAATCTCCCAGGTCATTTTGATTAGGGGTTCTCTGAGCTTGATGAAATCCATCCAGGAGAGGATAGATGAGCTGGATGGAGAGATTAGCGCCAGAATTCAGTATCGTAAGAATGATTTAGCCATTGCTATGTCCATTCCAGGGACAGGTTTTGTCTCTGCCACTGCTATTCTGGCGGAAATTGGCAACTGCACCGATTTTAAAAAGCCAGAGCAACTTGCCGCATGGTGTGGCCTTGTTCCTTCTTTATATCAGTCCGCAGAAAAGACTATTCTCGGAGGGATAACCAAACAAGGCTCCAAGCATATTCGAAGAATGCTGATTCAGGTCGCATATGCCATATCGCGAACCAAAGATTCGAAGCTGAAGAAATTCTTCTTGAGGATTCAGGCCAAGAAGGGATCTAAAGTAGCAGCGGTTGCTCTGGCAAGAAAGGTCCTATGCATTCTTCACCATCTTCTCATGAATCAAGAAATGTATCTCGAAGACAGAGATAAGAAGAATATGCGTCAGAAGGTCTTAACACCGCCGTCTCCCATTAAGATGTCGATGCAAGAGATGATTGACTGCATTGTGCGGGCAGGTTATGTTGTTACGAAGAGCGATAGCAGATGAGGGTTTGGCTAATACAATTTTTGGGGTTTTTCATGCGAAACGGCGGCGGCGCACCCGCACAGGAAGCTGCGGGGCATCCAAGGCGCCGCCGAATGAAGTTAGAACAGGTTAAGTTGATTCAAACTTATGTTGAATACGTATGCCCTTTCCCCGATGCAAGCTATAATAGCGATCTTCAACGTCTAGCCCTTGCGCTCCTTCTCAGATAGGTAATGGTTTAGCTGGTCGTTCACAACCTCCTTTAGACTGCATTTCGCATTGAACCCTAGCTTCTCGATCTTCGTAGTGTCCGATAAGAGAATCGGAACCTCTGCTGGCCTGAATCTATTAGGATCAAAGGCTATTTTTATTCTCTCTGAATCCGCATAAGCCACGATACCACCGTCCTCCAGCGTGAACTCAAGCTTTCCGCGAAGCATCATGTCATCGATCTTAGTCTTCTCGAAGCTTATGCCGAAAATCTCTTTGGTGTCCGGCGCGATTGGATCCTCTACCACTTTGCCTCCATTAAAAGTCTCGATTTTACTGACAGGATAGCCCGCTTCCGCCAGGCTTATCAGCAAGTAGCTCAAGACAGAGTTGGTCCTCATCGACCCCTGGTTGTATACCTCTCCATATTTGCCCTTCTCCGCCAAGAGCATGTACCCATCGACTATGTCTGAGACATGGCTCCAATCCCTGAAAGCATTGACATTTCCAATAGTTATGGAATCAGTCTCCCCAAGTTTTAGTTTCATCACCTGGCTCGTCGCAACTGAAGTGACGAACATGATTCCGCGTCCAGCGCCCTCATGGTTGAATGCCCTGGAGACTACCGTTTTTATACCATAAGAGTGCCAGTAGTTTCTCATGAGGAAGTCACCGTAGACCTTGCTCACCGCGTAGGGTGACATCGGTCGGAGGGGATTTGCTTCAGATATGGGAACCTCAGGAATCATATGCGGCTCGGGAAAAACTGTTCCATATTTTTCAAGGGCACGTTTGTACTGATCTTTCGAAGAGATTACCAGGCCATATTCTTCACTGCTCCCTGCAAAAACAACTACAGGGTCCATGTCCTTGATCCTAATGGCTTCGAGGAGATTTGCAGTACCCTCGCAGTTCCCACTCATGGTCTCCAGGGGATCTATGAAGGATCGGGGAACGAAAGACTGTGCGCCAAGGTGAAAGACTATATCCGGGCGGCTGACAGAAAGCGCACTCCCTAGGCTGGATATATTTTCAAGATCCCCCTCCAGGAGGTGAACCTCGCGGGCTATGCCAAGCCTTTTCAGATTGTTCGGCACGGCGCCATCTGCCCTTCGTCTTAAAATCCCGTAGACTTTTGCCCCTTGATCAATGAGTGTTTTGGCTATATAGGACCCGACGAATCCGCTGATACCAGTTATCAAAATATTTTTATTATTTAAACTCATATCTAATCCTCAATAATAATCCACCAGCTTACTTATCCCTTCTTCCAGCGTAAATTGTGCCTCAAACTTCAGGATCTCTCTGCACTTGGACGTATCAGCCAGCGTATGACGCACGTAATTTTTAATCGGGTTTTCCGTATACTTGGGCTCTATGGCAGACTCAAGCTTCTGGTTTAGCATTCTTATTACTTCATTGAAGCTATATGCCTTCCCAGTTCCTGCGTTGAGAACTCCGTGATAATTTGAGTCCATGGCCAGTTGAAGGGCTCTTACAATGTCTTTGACGTAGGTGAAGTCTCGGGTCTGAGACCCATCTCCGAATATCACTGGGGACCTGCCCTCCTGCATCTCCCATAGGAACTGAGTGACCATGTTGGCGTACTGTTTTTTGGTCCTCTCCTTTGGTCCATATACAGAGAAGAACCTCATGCCCACAGAGTTAACATCGAAGAGTCGCTTGTAGAGCTCTGCTATCCTCTCTATTGCCAGCCGGGCCTCGGTGTAGTAGTCGGTCACCCCAATGACCATATCCTCACGGTGGGGAGGAAGAAGGCCGTTGTAGAGGGATGAGGACGATGCGTAGATAACTCTAGCACCCGTCCTGCGGGCCAACTCAAAGATAGCAGTAGTTCCATTGATCGCTTCACCAACCAAGAAGGGATCTTTCTTATACATGGGGGATGAAGATGGTATTCCCAGATGGTAGATCTCTTCCGGATTCAGGTCCAGGCGGGGAATTTGGTTGCAGCTTGCTTGAACTACCTTCAGGCGACCATCCAAATCATCCAGATTGGTTTTGCTGCCTGTGTGCATGTTGTCTAAGACAACCACCTCTTCTCCCGACGCCAAGAGATCTTCTGTCAGATTAGAACCTATGAAGCCTGCGCCTCCTGTGACTAATATGCTCATCGTAGATTTGCCCCCGGAAACATTACTTTATATTGAAGCAATATTTTATGGTTTCATATTTATGCAATTATCTTTGAAGCGCAAGTGAATTACTCCAGGGGGTATTTAAAATTGGTGTTTATACCCACGCAGAAATGTTATGCAGTATTATTAAGTTTTTAGCAGGCTTATGCTAGATGCACCAGAGCCCGAAGGAGCTTTTGTATCTTGATGACAGGTGGCAAGCTTAACGATTCACTTCCATGGGCTCTCCACCCCTTAATCTATTCTCGATATCTGAGAAGAACTCTAAAGCTTTCTTCTCAAATTCCTCTTTGGTGAATTTTTTGCTTCTATTATACGCATTTTTTGCCATCTTCTCGCGGAGATAATCTTCGTTGATCAGCTTCAATGTATACGACTTAAGTTCCTCTTTTGATGTAAACCTAAACCCGCTGATTCCATGCTCGACAATTTCCTTCTGCCCCCCGCCATCGATTACAACCGGCACACAATAATTTTGCATCGCTTCCACTGTAGTCATGCCAAAGTGCTCTATCAGGTGAGGGTCATTTTCATCAAGACCACACGCGTGCCAGAAGATGGATGCTTTGCTATACAATTGTTTAATTTCATAATTATTTAAATTTATGGCAATTTCGATATTACGCATTCCTTTCGCCCTTTGCTTGACTTTATCATAGTATGGATTTACTTTTGGCGTACCGCCAGCGAGGACCAGTTTCCATTCCTTTTTTATACGTTTATCTTTTTTGCATAGGTCTACGAATGCGTCAATCATTTCCAACTGCTTTTTGCTTCCGCCTGTCTCAAATCTGGCCACAGACAGAATCATTTTCTCTTTCTCACCAAGGTCACTTGTATCATTGAACATGTTGACTGGTGGATATAGGCGCAATGTGCAGTCAAGTCCCCATTTTTGTTTTAACCAATGAGTGGTATAGCTGCTATTTGTTATCACATAATCATATTTATCTACGTTGAAAAACTTACCTTTATCTTTATCTGGAAAGTGGCATATAAATGCAGATAGGACGGATAAAGGTCTTACTTTTGTAAGCATATTTGCGTTTATAAATATATCATAATTAATACTTTCTTTTTTTATAACATCGAAAGGATTTTCGTCTTGATGAACTATCATGCCTTCATCTATGCTGTAGATATCTCTTTCCTCGTAAAAGGGTATTTTTATTATCTTTAGCTTGCATTTGGATAGGTCAATGTCGAACCATTCGCGGTACTTTTCCAGACTGATATCTTTATTGACGATGTATGTAATATCATATCTATCTTGGAGTATCTGTGCGAGCTCTGCGACATATCTCTGGCCCCCTCCCGCGAAATGAAACGCGTGGTCATAGATTCCTACCCTAATTTTCCTCAAATCCAATGCAACTTCGAGCTGGGAAAAAAAGTTCAGAGCTTTTTGCGCTCCAAAAATCTCTGGTATAACATCAGCTAACTCCTTTAGGGTTCGATTGACTGTTTTGGTGTCGTTATTTTCTGCTAACTTCTTTACCGCCTGAATCGATGAGCGATATAGACTCTCATCCTCTCTTTTAATATAAAAATGAGATGTCTCGATACTTTCTGCCAATTTTTGTGGAAAATGTTTGCTTATAAGGAGCAATCTGTTTCTCGATCGGAGATATTTGCATTTGGCGGATGACGTAATGCTATGGTATTTACAGTAAACCACGCTATTCGGAGAATATAATATTTTCCATCCCAAATCTTTGCATCTAATACTATAATCTACGTCCTCCATATACATTAAAAAATCCTCATCGAACTTCCCCACTTCGTCCACGCATTTTCTCTTTAGTAAGATGGAATCGCGGGCAAAATAGTCAAGCTCTCGTATTTCACTATATTTGCCCACATCCCTCTCGCCAAACCCAATATCGCTGAAATAAAAATCCTCTATCTCTTCAACGCCTGCGCTTTTAATCATCTCTTCATCTGAAAAAAGCATTTTGCTCTGTACAACCCCAATCTTTTCATCTTGGTCTATTATATCCATGAGCCCTTTCAGCCAATTATTCTCAACGACGGTATTACTATTCAGGATAGCAATGTATTGTCCCTTTGCATTCTTGATGCCATGGTTTATTGCCTTCGCATAATTTTTTATTTTATTCTCAATAACTTTTATCTTTGGATAGTTTGTTTCCAAAAAATTCACAGAATCATCTTTAGATGAATTATCTACGATAATAATCTCACAAGTAAAATCATCCATGTTTGTATTTAATATAGAATTACAAAAATCTTCCAGATAATCTTTCCCATTATAATTGACTGCAATTATCGATACAAGCTTTTCCATATCAGATCTCAGCATTTAACATTTTTATTATATTTTCTAATTCGGTCTTCACAGAATTCTTATCTGCTCTGATTTCTGCGTTTTTTAAAAGGATATACTTTTTTAAATTATATTCGTTTTGTCCGTTTCTCTCCTTAAGCAAATAGGCCTCTTTTCCTAAATGCTCCGAATTAAAACCGCTCTCCATACTACGAGGATTAATGAAACTCCTGTAAAAGGTTCTCCAGCCCTTATTGAACAGAATCCTTCCACCTTCTTGGGCAAAATCGTACTTTTCTCTCCTCCCTGTGCCACGTGGTAACACCCTCTCTACAAAGCCAGATTGATATCTATTTAATAGCTGCCATAAAATGCTTTGTTGCATGTCGACTATTATGCTTTCCAGTTCATCTGCCCTCTCGTTTGAACTTCTGAGCAGATCCTCGAGCTCACTGATGCGTTTGTCTCTTTCTTTAATGCATCGCCTAAACGTGTCTGCACGAACAGTAAGCGAATATAATTGTTTGCCATAACGCGTTCCAGCACCAATCATATCAGACTTTGCGAATTGAGGATCCTTCTTCGCTTCCTGCTTGGGTATCTTCTCTTCGCTTCCTGCTTCTGGTGAATACATTTTTGACCACTTTTTCGATTCATTTCCTGGATTAGTGTACCATATTTTTCTTCATACTCGCCTTGCACCATATCATTACTTGTTCTACATTTCTTCCATTGATAAATACCTTTTATATAAACCAGCCGGAGAGGAATGCCTTACAGCCCCTACCATAATCTTAGCTTTGACTCAAATCAAACTACAGCTGGGTGAGCCGCCAGGATAAATCAAATTCAAGAAGATTCATTCGCTTAAACATTTCGGTTCATCGCTAATAGCATCCATCCCAGTCTTCCGTGTCGGTGGCGAGATGAAGCACCAGTCAGCTGAACACATACCAAAGGTTTAATATGCACGAAGCGAAACGAGGGCTTCGAGCTAATGCCTTGCAGACGCCCCATGGCCAGCAGAAAGCCAATTATAGCGGCAACGAATGATGCATTAAGGAGACAATCCGGCGAGGCTGAATGGGCCTGCTAATGTATACGGAAGGGCAGGCTAGGTGTTACGGCGAAAATGATATCTAGTAACTCAGGGACATACAAAGAGGCTTTGGATATAGATTATTGCAGGGATTCACATTGCTGACTTCGAGCCATATTCGTGAACTATGGATGTACAGGGAATTGATACTTCGGCTTGCCTGGAGTGACTTCAAGCTGAGATACAAGAACTCAGCATTGGGTTTCTTCTGGTCTCTCTTGGAGCCTCTTTTGATGCTTGTTATCCTCTATATTGTGTTTAGCAACTTGATGCGCATACAAGTTGAACACTACCAGCTCTTTCTGCTTCTGGGAATCATTCTCTGGAACTTTCTGGACAGGGGGACATCAATGAGCATCTGGGGGATAGTTGGAAAGCCAAGCCTTGTGCAGAAGGTTTACTTCCCCCGGGATATTCTCGTATTATCCACTTGCATTACTGCGCTAATGATGACTGCATTAGAGTTCACAGTATTCATAACCTTCATGGCCATCTTTAGAGTTATGCCGGAGATATCCATAGTTTACTTCCCAATTCTATTTATATTTGAGTTTCTAATAATTGTGGGCCTATCGGCAGCACTATCAGCGCTCAATGTTTATTTTAGAGACGTGCAGTTTATATGGCGGCTCATAGTTCAAGTAGGATTCTTCGCTACGCCAATTTTATATCCCATAACTATATTTCCTGAAAATGTACGATGGATAGTGATGCTTAATCCCATGGCACAGATCTTAACTTTAACGCGAGACTGCACCTTGTACGGGATTCCTCCTGAACCGCTAAACTTGACATATATCGCCCTGTCCACTTTATTTGTGCTTCTTCTCGGCTACTTTATATTTGATCGGTTGGAACCAAAGTTCGCGGAGGCTATCTAATGGTGATAGAGGTGGAGCACCTCTGGAAGTCATTCCAGATACCTCATGAGCGACGGACAACACTATTTGAGAATATAGTGGGTATGATTAGGCCGAACCATTATGAGACTTACACGGTACTAAAGGATATCAGCTTTGAGGTGGATGAGGGCGAATGCATCGGGATAATAGGTGATAACGGCTCAGGAAAAAGCACACTGCTCAAAATAATAGCCAATATTCTTCGACCAACTAAGGGCAACGTAAGAATAACGGGAAAGATGACTCCGTTCCTGGAGCTGGGCGTGGGCTTTCAGTCGGACCTAACTGTCCAGGAGAACGTAGGAGTATACGCTGCCATCATGGGGATATCTAAAAGGGAGATCAAGAATAGTATAGATGAGGTAATCGATTTTGCAGGGCTTACCAATTTTAGGGATACCAAGCTAAAGAACCTCTCGTCAGGTATGCAGGTAAGACTTGCCTTTTCTACAGCGATACAGACAGATCCAGATGTGCTTCTAGTGGACGAAGTCCTTGCCGTTGGGGATAAAGAATTCCAACAGAAGTGCTTCGAGACCTTCAGCAAGTACAAGAGAGAAGGAGTTACGATACTCTTAGTATCTCATGATCTTGGAGCTGTGAGGAGATTTTGCGATAAAACTTTGCTTTTACGAAATGGGGAGAAGGAAATTTTCAGTGATACAAATAGTGTGATTGATGAATATATTTACCGGCCAGATGAAGCAAGAGATCCGCCAACAGGCAAGAGCGATACAAGATGGGGTAACAAGGACATAGAAATTACCGATGTGAAGTTTATTGATAAAAATAAAAAATACAATGATAACTTCATCTCCTCCGATCCCTTGACGGTAAGGATATTCTATGAGTCCCATGAGAAGATTAATTCACCGGTCTTTGGGATAATATTTTATTACCAGGACACTTACTGTTATGGCACAACTACTGAATTTAAGGGATGTGATACCGGGCTAGTCTATGGTAGGGGTTATGTGGATTTCATCGTGGAAAAGCTGCCATTGATAGCAGGGGAGTTCGAAGTAACTGTTGCTGTGGCATCCTCTGATTATAAAACGCAGTATGATTGGCATAATCGTCTCTACTCCTTCAACGTCCATAATCAAATGAGAGATCTGGGCATTTTCTCGGTAGATGGCAGCTGGATGGTAGTTCAGCAATGAGTGAACTCTCACAGATAGTCTGCTGCCCGCGATGCCAAGGAGATATGACTGCAAGAGGAAAAGATATTTGCTGCAGCTGCGGTTACTCCTTGAGGTACAAAGATGGTTTCTTCAGTATAGGAAATGGCGCAGATACAGATTATGCCAGGTTTTATACTAAGGATTACTTTAACTCATCCCTTTATGACTACTCTAGCTATCGACTGGCCAGAATCTTAGGGCTCGTACAGCCGGGAAAAAATAAAAGAGTTCTGGATCTCGGTTGTGGCCCTGGCGAAATCGCTGCAAGGTGTGCAAAGCAGGGTGCTGAGGTTTTCGGGGTAGATGTATCTAAGGATGCTCTTCAACTCAGTGCTGAAAGATGCAAAAAGGAAGATGTGACCGTCCAACTCTTTGAATTCGATGGCGAAAGGCTGCCCTTTAAAGATGCCACCTTCGATTCCATCATCCTTTCCGATGTGGTAGAACATGTGAATGATAAAACTCTCAGTACCCTTGTAAAAGATTGTGCAAGGTTATTGTCCCCAGACGGTTGGCTGGTAATCCATACTTCGCCCACGCAGAATATTCTTGCTCTCACTCAGCTTATGAAAATGGCTACCTTCGGATTGGTGGATCATCATGCCCAGCTTGTGAATCCGGATTACGAATACCTTCACGTGAGATACCACTCACCAGGAAGCCTGAGAAAGATCTTGGAGAGATTCAATCTCCAACCAGTTATCTGGGGAGAGTTCAAATACTTATCGGGAACTGCAATATCCAGATGGGCAGAAACCCTCCGCTTAAGGAATTTTCTAGCAGATCAACTTTGGTGTATAGCTTTCGCGGATCCAAAGACTGCGAAGACAATTCGCCAGGATAGGCCTTATCTTGATATGATAAATGCATCATCCACTATAGACCTGGGAATATACGATGGGCTCTGCATAAACGATGGATTTTATGAGCCGGAGCTTAATAGCTATCGCTGGACAGGTCAGACCGCAAGCCTCTTTATAGAGGTTCCTCAAGGTTACAGCCAGATAAAAATAAAATTAAACGCAATGAATCCTGATATAGCTAGCAGGCCAGTTAAAGTTGGGCTCTACCTTGCAGGCCGCCATGTGATGGAACTTCATCTCCAAGATCAAGCGGTAACCGAGGTCTCAGGCAAGATTGAAGAACGATTGAAGCCAGGACTCACTGAACTCAAGTTGGTTGTGGATAGGACCTTTGTCCCTAGAGATCAAGGAATGAATGAGGATGCGAGAGAGCTAGGGATTGCAGTTTATAGGATAGAGATATCATGAGGCATTTGGAATGGCTAGAGTATTGTTTATAAATCCAAGTACTAGACACCATGGAACAGCACTCACCGTCTTTCCACCATTGGGTATTCTCTCCATATGCGCCATTTTGCGAAATGCTGGACACGAGGTTAGGTTTATAGATGCCGACATAGATGAGATCAGACCGGAGAACGTCCAGCAAACAATTAAAACATTAGCCCCACAAGTAGTGGGCATAACCATGAGCACGCTCCAATTTAGATCGGCAATTGAGACCGCGGAGATGATAAAGAGGGTAGCTGAGGGAACTGTGATCGTGGTGGGGGGGCCCCATCCTTCAGCCCTCAAAGATGAAATCTTAAAGAGTTGCAGCTCGATCGATGTCGTGGTGTATGGAGAGGGCGAAATCACAACCGTGGAGCTGGTGAGGGCAATTGAGGATGAGCGTAGCCTGAAAGGAATTAAAGGGCTGTGTTTCAGGGAGGGTATGAATGTGATAGTCAACCCTCCGAGGGAGCCAATCGAAGATCTCGACTCTTTGCCCAATCCCGCCCTAGATCTGGCGATGCCGATACGGAGATACCCAGGGGCATATCCGGTAGGGGCCAGGCCCAGCATACAGTTCTTAGCATCCAGGGGTTGTCCCTTTCACTGCACTTTCTGCAGCAATTCTGTATGGGGAAGAAGGTTGAGACTTAGAAGTCCCGAGTCGGTCCTAGATGAAGTTGAAGGGCTATGGAACGATTTCAGGGTTCGAGAGGTTTTTTTCCAAGACGATACGTTCAATGTAAAGAGAGACTGGTTCGAGGCCATCTGCAATGGTATTTTAGAGAGGGGCTTGCAGCAGAAGATGGTCTTCAAAGCTCCTTTCCGTGCCAATGAGAGATTGCTGGACTTAGAGATGTTGAAGCTTGCCAAGAAGGCAGGTTTTTGGATGATTTTCTATGGAGTCGAGAGCGGAAGCCAGGAGATCTTGAACTCAGTAAAGAAGGACCTGAAACGTGAAGAGATCGAAAGAGCCTTTAAGCTGACAAAAAGGGCAGGCATAAAGACCTATGCCTCTTTCATGATTGGAAACCTGGGGGAGAACAGAAGAATGGTGCAAGAGACCATAGACTTCGCCATTCGGCTGGATCCTGACTTTTATGGATTTGCAGTAGCCACACCATATCCAGGAAGCGAACTCTACGAGGTCGCCAAAGAGAGGGGGCTTATAAATTCCGGTTTCGATGGATACGGCTTGAGCAGATACGTTATAAATGGAGGGGATATATCCCCACAAGATGTGGCGGGGATGGTGAATGAAGCATATCAGGCCATGGAGGCCCGAAGATCTGCGTGGCACTATAAGCTCAAGAGGCACTGGCTCAACAGCGGTCATGTCCCGCCTGAGAAGCACCTGGATCACTATCCAGTGAAGGAACCGGATCGGGATCTTCTAGGGGAGGAGATCCTTATGGGAGATAGCGATTGGGACGTCTTGGGCAAGGGCTGGTATGGCCTAGAAAACGCTCCTCCTCGATTTAGATGGACGGAAAGGAAAGCTACTGCTTATATGAGAGGGCGTGAAGGGGCCGCCAAGCTGCTCATCAGGAGCTTGACAGGACCCGACGGCTTGGGACTGAATGTCTCGGTCAACCGTGTTTCTTCAAGGAAGTTCAAAGTCGGAACAAATTGGACTGTACTCGAGGTACCTCTAAAAGGTGTAACCAGCGACATCTTGAGGGTGGATCTAGCGGCAGAGAGATCATGGGTTCCGGATGAGCTACTAGGAAACGGAGATCTAAGGCAGCTGGGAGTGGCCATTGAAAGAATGTGGATAGAATGAGATATTAGTTTTGAAAAGAGGACTCTATGTAAAAAAGGATGCAAGAGTATTACCCTTACATTCCTGCAGCTCTTATTATCCAGTTCACGGGTATGGTCTGGTTATTCTTTGTTTGCACCACGCCTTCGAAGAGCTGATGCGTAATCTTATCATAGAGATATGAGCCGCCTGTTGAATTCTCCAGTTCTGCTGCGAGAGCGATAGATCTGTAGCCGTAGAAGCTGACATAGAAATCTCCCTCGATGGGTATATCAGGAATTTCCACATCTGCCATCCGGATCCCTGTTGCATTAGTGAAGTATGGAAACTGAGTATCTGCGAAATGATATAGGACACTCAAGTTAGCATCGCGGATTTCGACAGCGAATGGCAATGCCTTCGGCAACTCGTTTCTGCTCTCATTCCAGCCGTCTGTAGCTACTATCAACACATACTTCAACCTCCAGCCTGGGTTCGGAGCAGTGAACTTCACCGTCTGTGCCGAACCGAAGGTGGGTGAAACAACAAAAGAGAGGTTCATCTTAGATAGGTCTGTTCCGCTATCTTGTTTCAAAACAGTGATATTTCCTTGTGATGCTGTTGCAGATGTGGCCGTTTCAGCCTTCGGATTTTCAGCCAGGCAGCTGAAACAGAGGGTTGCATAACATAGCAGCGCTGTAATTAAAATCAATTTCCTCAATTGATCACCCGGCCGATAATTGGATCTTGTCTATAAATAGGTAATGCTATAGCCCCTTATTCATCGAATCCCTTTTACCTGCAGTCCATTCTTCGTTGAAGATATTGCAGTGTATGCAGCTCTCGTTTATCGTCTGATTCAAATCCAAAGTCTCTTTATTGGATAACCTTCTGTTCAATGCGAAAGTGCCCCGGTATTCCTCGAAGATCTCCGATCTATTTCCAGATCCAATCTTTGAATTAAAGCTCGATGTACCGTTATATACTGCTCCAAGATTATATATAAATGATTTATTATATAATGATTGATTGTAAAACTCTTTGTAGTCTTCAGGCGAATAGGAATAACTCAATTTGCTAAAATAATTGGACTCCTTAGAGATTCCGGCGACATCAAATGCATTTGCAATGCGATCCGAACCGCTATTAAAGTTTTCAGTATCTCTGTAGCTCATGCCTGAGAATTTAACTACATCTCGGGAAATAACAACTGTGGATTTGTTTGATCTAGATAGAGTCGACCTGAGTTCAACCTCGTTAGACAAAAGGAGTCTATTATCTGAATCGAGGGCACCATTTTCGCCGTTTGATTTCTGCTTTGCCATCACTCCATCCAACTCGCCGAGCGATCTCCAGACGGAGAAGTTACCCGTACCATTTACGGTACCTATTGAAGCAAATAGGAATGGAGAGATTGCCATGGAAGTGCCCATATCCGTTTGAGTTTGATTATCTGAAGTTGGCTTTGTATAATTATACTTGCCAGGACTGCTGTATCTGCTGGGGTCGTTATACACACCTGAAGGAGTTCGGACGAGATCCAATTCAGGTGCAGGTCCCCCGGTGGAGTTCTGACCTATCCCTATCACCACAACATGCGGCCCGCCTGAGATCTCCTTGGCACATGCGAGACAGCATATGGAAAAAATCAATAGCGAGAAGGCCAAAACCCCTACGATCTTCATGTAAATATCTGATTAGGGGAATGGAATTTAAATATTGCGCCCAGGTCTCTTGTGAAAAGAAAAAGGCTAATGGGCCTGGAGATAGGACCCATCAGTTCTAGACCAGGCCACATTGGGATCTTCAAGGTTGTCAATTTTGTATGGCTGGTACAGCATCTCAGAGCCACTTGGATTAGATGAGACATATGCACGAGTCAATATGGCGTGTGTTTCCACCCATGGAAGGGGCGTCCTTCCAGCGTCCACCAATGAGTAGTGGTTAAGACCTCCTGTAAATCCTGCTGCATTCTGCATGAATTCGTCGCTTGAGGAGAGGGTTCCATCGCCATCAGGTCCCATCAGAGTCCCTGCGATAGCAATCTTGCCTTTAGTTGCCTCTGCATAAGTATCCAGGCTCATATTGCCAAGCGAGGATACCTGGTCGGTCTGGAACAGGTAATCTGTTGTCATCAGGATCTTTCCAAAAGAGAGTGCATTGGATCCTGCTTCATAAGTGTGTGCTCCAGACCCAAGATCGCTCAGATTGCCCCACTCTATGGCCATCTGGTTATTGTTGGTCCTGGCTACAGAGCCCCATACGGAGTTCTGGACCCAGGTCTCTGCGTAGGTCCTGGTGGCGTCTGATGATTGGGTGACTGCTGCATAGCTTGCGGGGCCGCCAGAGACGAGCATGCCGCTACTATCATTTATGGCCTCGGCCTGCAGGATGGCTGATACATGAGAAGCATCCAAATGGCCGTTTGCCTCTGCATAACCCTTCAACTCCCCGGTAACCGAGCTTGCAGCATTCTCATTTAAGAGCCTCTGATTGATGTTGGCGAAGCTCGAATCCCAAGCGCCGCCCTGTGCAGTTCCAGAGGAGGTCACATTAGCCTTGCCCTCGCCGATGACTGAAGCTTCAGCATATATCCAACTATTGCTAGCTGAGCTTATCTTTCCGTTTATATCTTTCACACTTCTCGACTCGGTATGCAGGCCATTCAGCTGTCCAGTGCTGACGAGAGAATTCGATGAGAGGCCCACTATATTTAGGGAGCTCATCCCAGATACACTTCCCCAGACCTCTGAGGGAGTGCCCATGGCTTTCACATTGTACTCGGTCATTCCACCGGCCGATGCACGACCGATGCCACTCCCGCTGAGGTATCCCTCTGTCGTTATATCTGCATAACCCAAAAGGTCATAGCTGCCTTCTCCAGTCGAGACTCCTGAGGCAGTAGATCCTATTTTGGACGTAACTGAACCTGATCCTGAGCTGGTTAGGGTAAGGCTTGAGCTCACAGTGCCGTCATAGGCCACAGAGAGCTCGTATCCTCCCAGGGGAAGCTGCAGACTCTGGGAGCCTGTTTTCTGGTCGAAGACGCTCCCGGTGCCGTAAAGAGAAGAGGTCGAGGTTATGCCCAGGGTGACGAAGGGATCACCAAAACAACTGGACACGGTGCTCTCTCCCAGGCTTGTTCCTTCTCCGTTAACCACAGCGCTCCAGCCGCCAGTTATCTCAGTTAAAGCACAGCTCTGGCTGATGAGAGCAGCGTACACGAGAAGTACTATCTGAAATCTGTATCGCATAATGCCTCCATGGACTAATTCAGAAGGCTATGATAGAAAGACTGACTATAAAACACTTATGTTTAAAAAAAAATAAAAAGCCCTCTCTATTGGATTCCGCCATGTGCTGTGGCAGAAAGCCAGAGAGAGTTACGTCCGGTCGGAGTCTCAAAGTAGACAGGTATGTCGGCCTTTCCAGAAATCTGGACTAACGATCCCGCGATATTATCCTCGAAGACAGATTGGTAATTCGTGCCGAACCACCTGGGGTTGAAATCGCTGCCCTCTGTCCAAGTAATAAAATCGAGAGGCCCATTGTCTGTTCTGAAGTATGCAGAGTTGGGGGTAGTTCCCTTGCGGGAGTCCATCAGTCCCTCATCGAAATTAATCAAGGTGCCAGCATCGTCCCATCTATCGCCATCTGCTGTCGGACCAGCGGTCACTGCTCCATAGATCCCTACATTGGCATGAAGCTCTGGTGACTGAACTGGCAACAAATTCCAAGCCTGCCCTGCGCCTTGAACAGCAAGACCGAGGGACCCGACTGTATCGGGATGGCTTCTCAGGTGGGCTCCTGAGCCCATATTGAGGTTTTCCAGGGAGGCTAAGACAGATCTATCGCCCATTCTAGCTACCGCATTGGTATTGGCATTGTTGATGAAAGCCTCGGCAGTCAGTACTGGAGAGTTATAGGTTCCCATCTGGTTCCTGCTCGCAACTGCACCAGTAACTGCTATATCTGCAGCGACGATTGGATCTTCCATTGGAACGATTTTTCCATCTTCATGTATGAACTGAATCGTAGGTACAAACTGGTCCAGAAGATCCAGTTCGACGTCCTTTCCGGTAGATTTGAATATTTCCTCTGCCCCCATTTCAGCCATCAATTCATTGACCTGGGGTTCGACCTCTTTAATCTGATCAATGACGTCACCATAATCTATACCTGTCTTTTCTTCGAGCGGACCCATCATTTCATTTTTAATAGCTTCCTTCATGGCGAAGGGCAATACGATGGGAGAGTTGCTGTGGTAGGCAATGTCGCCCAGCAGTGATAGTGAGCCTGCAGAGTCACCAAACAGATATGTGTTTGCGACGGAGTTTATTGATCCAGATGTCACGGTCCTGACATTATCATTAGCGTTCTTCATCTGCGTGGTGCCAATAGGCGTTGAGCCATCCCAAGCTCCGCCAACCGCCTCACCAGTAACAGTAGCTGTAATGCTGCCATCATTAAGATTAGCAAAAGCTGGCAGATCAGGCAGATTGGTTAATGCAGTGGTCACAGTGCCCATGCCGCTTGCAGATAATGCTGCACCTTCCCATATAGCTGGGGCGGGGAGGGCGTAGTCTACAGCCATGGTTGCTGTTCCCAGGCTCGCTACTCCAAAGACATTGTTCATAGCAGCAGGCGCGCCGTTGGTGAGCTGACCATCCCCAGCAATAACGGCTTCGCCCATGACACTTCCATAGGTTCTGAGCACTTCATCGCTAGTCAAGCCATTCGGGCCCATTACCGGATCTCCTAATTTCTCTATATTGAACATAGCGCTGCCAGAAGCACCCGCATTGCCCACGGCAAAATTCGGAAGGGCCAATGCTGCCAGCATGCCTGAACCACCAAGCATACCATCTAAGCAATCATTTGCAACAGGAGCCATTGCAAAGTCAGCTACGCCGCTTCCTATGCCAGCATAAGCAGTAGCAGTGCCTGCAGGAAGGCTCTTTTCCACATTAGCAGACACGGATCCCGTATATGCCATATCGAATCGAACCATATCCCCATGGTTGTCTCCGGGTTGCAGGTCTATAGACTTGCTGAAAGAGTCTCCCTGATTCGCCATGTTCACATAAGCATATCCTATCTGGCCAGCTGGAACGGTGGAATACGCGTTTAATCCCAGAAGGGCCCAGTACCCACCATCCTTGCTATCCCCAGTGGGATCCGTTACCAGTAGCTTTCCTCCTAATGCAGTAGCACCAGTACTTGACGCCATAGCGCTAGGACCTTGAATGATCTGCATATCAGCCATCGCCGTTGGAAGCATAACCAATAGCAATGACACTATTGCAGCTCTTAGTATATGATTCATATTCTCCTCCTATTTGATTGGGTACTGGGATCTCTCAACGAAACTATATAAAACCTTTGGGGCCTTATTGATCCTGGTAGTGTCCCGTTTTTTCATGTTTATTCTGGCATTTTATTTTGGTCATTGAATAAGAACTCGGGTGGGTAGTGATCCAGAAATAGGCTGCAATTTTTTAAAATGTGCTTACTAAGATTGATAAAGCTTATTCTCCAGGATGATGCTCAAGAGCCTCTCTGTGCTCTGCCTCCAGCTAAGCCATGGCATGCCATCAGAATCCGGGTTCTTGCCAGATTCGTGCAGCTCAAGCCACCGGACGACAGCACCAGCAAGGTCAGTGGGCTCCTTGCCGCTAAAATAGAAGGCATGGTTACCCGAAACTTCTCTAAATACAGGGATGTCACGGGCGATTATTGGCAGCTTATGCTGTGCAGCTTCAATCAGGGGCAGCCCAAAGCCCTCGCCCTCGGAGGCTGCTATCAGGCAGGTACAGGTTGCATAGATCTTCTCCAGGTACTCGTCGCTGATGCCTTCGAGCCAGAAGAGCCGGCGTCCAAGCTCAGGATGGTGGTGCAGTCTATTTATGAACTCATCCACATTCCAGCCCTGCCTACCTACGATAACTAAGTTGACATCAATCCCATGCGCCCATAGATTCTCGAATGCTGCCACAACTTGAGCGTGCCCCTTCCGTGGCTCTATTCTGCCAACCATCAGGAAGCTGGGCCTTGCAGAGATTTGCGAAAGGATCTGAGAAGCATCGTTCGGCAGGCCACAAGTTGGCATGGAGTTTTCAATATCTGCGCCATTATGGGACCAGCTGATCTTGAAGGGGCGGATGCGTCTTGTACCATTGTTTTTCAGCCATTCTTCGAGATCATCTGCAACGGTGCGTGAGACGCAGATTGCTCCATCGGAATTTGAGACTGCCAGTAGCCATTCGTGGAACTCAGAGCATAATTCAGGCCAAAAAAAATCTGGTCTCAATTCCGGCAAAATATCGTGGACAATATGATAAACGAGAACGCCCTTATTTCTCAAGAATTGCGTCTTTTGTCTATGTGAAATCGCAACTGCTGGGTGAAAATCAAGGAAAAGCAGAATATCACCTGCGCAGAACAATACCATCTCATCATCGAAATTATTGCTGCCTGCTTTTGATATTTTGTCGATTAACTCATTTGCTCTATAAAACTCAGAATCATCGGGTGAAGTGTAAACCAATTCGATATCGACCAGAGGATGTGGATTGTTGATAAGTTCGCTGCAGATAGCTCGCGTCACTCTCTGAATTCCTGTCCGATCATCTTGCTTTATGATGGCACTGACATCCACATATACCATGGGTTTAGATTTATTTCTCGGGCAGAAAGTCTCCGAGATGGAAATGGACAATGCGATTAAATCTTTATCATCAAAGGACAAGCCTGAAGACATCAATGCCACATGGTTAATGATGGCATTTATGTGGTCGCATCTGTTCGATGACGCAGCATCATTGCCACCATGTTTTACATATTTTTCAAATATTTTTAATAATCGCTCCGCACTATCACTCCAAGAAAACATGCACGCTTGTTTAATCCCGCGAAACTTTATCACATTCCTAAATTCGCTATCGGTTAGTATTTTCATTATCTTTTCTGCAATATCATTATCATCAAATGGATTGAATAGAATATCTTCATATCCAGCTATTTCAGGAAGGCTTGATTTATTAGAAGTAATGACTGCAGCTCCGCATGCCATTGCTTCGAGAGGTGGAAGGCCAAAGCCTTCATGTATCGAAGGAAAAACAAATAGATCGCACAAATTATAGAGCTTTACCAAATCATCATCATCAACCTGGCCAGTAAATATAACTTTATCCTCGATGCTTAAATCCTCAAGTTGTTTCTGGTAATTGGATTTTTCGTGCTTCAAATCCCTGCCTATCATCACTAATTCATATGAATTTAAAATGGATTTGGGCAACTTTGAGAATGCAGACAATAACCTATCGAGGTTTTTATTTAGCCCAGTCCCACCAACATACATGATAAAGTGGTCAGATATATCCATACGAGCCAATAGTTCTTTCTTATCATTACTTCCAATACTCATTGGTTTAAACTTATCATGATTAATACCATTATAAATAACATGTATCTTCTCAATAGGTACTTTCAGTAGCTCGCTAATTTCTGCTTTAGATGAGCGTGAAACAGTAAGAACAATATCAGATCTTTTAATAAAATCAATTTTTTCCAGATACCACTCACATACTGTGTCGTTGCTAAGGAAGTCATCGGGATAGATTAGAGGAACGACATCGTGAAGCGTGGAGCAAATTAGCGATTTTGTTGGCAATAATTTAACACTTGTGCAAGCATTATCCACAAGCCCCTCCTGTAAATTTGTGGAAAAAATGATGTCCCCCTGGAGGCTATTTATAAATTCCTCACGAAGTATTTCGCCAGCCTTCTTTTTCCATTTATTCTCAGGTATGATTGCGGAGGTGTCGAAGAACTGCTGCCATACTTTAATATTTTCCTGGGACAGAATGCCCTCAAACTCAGCCCGTATCGCCTCTATTGTATTGGGAAATGCCCCATTGAGCGCCAGAATAATCTCATGGCCCCTGGGCTTTAGCACCATGGCCTTGACTAATTCAATTGTGTAGCGGCCGACTCCTCTATTTCCAGAAAATGAAGTTTGTGCTCCTTGCATATCGATGACAATACGCATTTTTATACCTCTTTTTTTGCTTTACAAACGCAGCTCCTAGTTCGTCATGGATACAATGTTAAAGCCGGCGTATATCTGCGGAGGCACATCAAATGGAGCAGGTCGATGGATGATGTCATTGTTGTCTTTCCGCTCCTTGTACCTTATCACTCATTCCACCTCCATTCCGTGTACCACTGATCATTGAGGATTATATCCAACAGCCGTTCAGCGCTCATTTCCCATCTCAGCCAGGCCATACCATCGGACCTCGGATGCACGCCCGATTGATATAGCGCAAGCCATCTCTTAATCGCATCTGCAAGATCGGCAGGTTCCTTGCCGATGAAGTAGAATGCTTGATCGCCTGCGACCTCTTGAAATACGGGTATGTCGCGAGCAATGATTGGCAGCTTATTCTGTGCAGCCTCGATCAGGGGCAGCCCAAAGCCCTCGCCCTCGGAGGCTGCTATCAGACAGGTACTGGATGCATAGATCATCTCCAGGTACTCATCGCTGATGCCCTCGAGCCAGAATATCCTGCGCCCAAGCTCAGGATGAGGGCGCAACCGGTTCACAATCTCCGGAATTGTGCGGCGCAAATCATTTGGAAGGTCCTTCCAACCCTCCTTGCCGACGATCACGATATTAGCGTCCACACCTTCGTTCCAGAGATGTTCAAAGGCTGCTATAGCCTGAAGATATCCCTTCCGCGGCTCAACTGTGCCAACCATAAGGAAGCTCGGACGAGAGGAGAGATGATTCAGCACCTGAGACGCATCGTCAGGCAGGCCCTGAGTTGGTACTGAGTTCTCGATATCTGCACCTATGTGGAACCAGCCGATCTTTAAGGGGCGAAGTCGTTTCAGGCCATTTGTCTTCAGCCATTCTGCAACATCATCTGCAACAGTCTGGGATATGCACATAACACCATCTGAGAGACGACATATCGAGCTTAACCATCTTTTATGAATTTCATCTGTGCCTTGTGGGAATGCTTCTGGGATCAGGATAGGAAGTATGTCATATACAACGAAAAATATCCTGACGCCTGCATTTCTCAGCGACTCAAGGTAGTCTGCTTGTGCCACGGTTACTTCTTGATGAAGATCCAGCCCCAGGAAGATATCTCCGGGGTTGGCATCTATTGGCTCATCAATAAAATCACCAATTGGGCAGTTGAGAAAACGCAAGCTGAACTCACGAGCGTACCGATAGCCGTGTTGATCTGGACTTGCATAGACAGGCTCGATCCTATATCCTGCTGGTTGGTTTAGAAGGATCTCTCTAAGAATGCTCCTTGTAACGCGTTGAATACCCGTCTTGATGTCTATTTTAGCGAGCGCTGAGATATCAATTAAAATCTGAGGAGCTGAGTGCGTGGAAGGCAGGCTATGGGCGATACAGACCACGAGGGAAATGAGTGACCGTTCTTCAACATGCAAGTCCATCGATCTGGCCAGCTCATTAATAAGCGACGCTCTGCTACTCCTTGCTTTCTCATAGAACGCTTCGATGGCTGTTGCATATCTTTCAGCACATGAACGGGGTGAGTGTTCTTTCGATATCACCTCGCGAGCTCGCATGCCTAGGGCGAGACGGCGATCTGTATTACGCCAAAGTATTTCCAGAGCCTCGATCAGCTCATCGCTCTGAAAAACATCAGGCAATTTCCAGACAGCATCTGATGGCAGCTCAGCAAGAGAACCGTTGGAGTTGACGATGGTGGCTAGAGAATGATTCATGCAGTCCAGGACGGCTGCTGAACTCTCCCCCCGTGAGGTGGTCCTCAATTGGACAGCTATGTCTGCTGCCGCAAGGTAATTGTGAAAAACATCTGCATCCACCCAGCCTGTAATGAGAATGCGTTCTTTGAGTTCACTTCGACTTATGAGCTCGAGAAATTCTCTGCCATATTCTCTCGCATCATTTTCGCCGACAAAAATTAGTTTGCAGCGAGGATCGTTTGACATCTCAGACTTCTGGAAGGCCTCCAGGAGACGATGATTTTGTTTTATTGGACCAAGGATATCAAAACTGCATACCAAGAAATCATCTTTATCAATAGCTAATTTCTTTCGAGCTTCATCCCGTCCAACATTCTTTACCAAAGCACGCAGCATAGGAATGACTTTAAAGTGTTTTGCTATTGAGTTCCCATACCATTGATCTGCAAGCTTAATTGAATAATTTGAATGCACGATTATACCCAATGCCCTCTCCATTATGTTGAAGTTGCCTGGGTATTTGAAGACAACATCTATTTTATTAAATCGTTCCCATAAAGCTTTGTAGCCGTGGGAATTATAAAGCCCAAGGGCCCAGGTCCCAGGAACGATATGCTCCAGATATTCATAAGCATCCCCCAAAAAAAAATCATGCAGCACAACTACACCAGGAAAGCGGTCTAGCAGACCAAACATGTGATGATGAAAGAAGGAGTTGCCAAAGTGGTACAGAACACGCTCAAAATGATCAGGATTTTGCGTGAAATAATCAACTGAGCGCGTGGGAAAGGATCCCCTTATCCTGAGATCTGATACCTCTGGCAGATCAGTTATAACCTCTACATCGTAGTAACGGGCCAATTCTGGCAATAGTTCTGCGCTGTAGTCTGATATTCCGCTTCGCTCAGGCGGCAGAGGGGAGAAATAGGCGAGCTTTGGCCGCCTGCGAGACCGCAAAGCGATCTTCAATCTTTGATCTCGGTCGGCAGCTGCTTGTTCCAAAACGGCGACCGCCCGCCTGGCGCTCCTGTCCCAGGAGAACCTCTTCGCCTGCTGGATGCCATGACGGATAAGGTCCTCTCGGAATACGTCATTTTCCAGCGTCTCTGCGATCTTGGAAGCGATTGATTCTTCTGAGAAGGGATCAAAGAGAGCATCCTCCCGCCCGACTACCTCGGGAATGCTGGAGGCATTGCCGGCGATTACAGGTGCACCACAGGACATCGCCTCGAGGGCTGGCAGTCCAAATCCCTCATACCTGGAAGGGAAGACAAGCAACCTGCAAAGGTTGTATAGCACCATAAGCTCTTCATCAGGGATATAGTCGGTAAGGACCAACTCGTTACCGTACAGCCCCGCTGAAGTGGCAGTTCTCTGCAGGGCCTTCACTTCAGCGTCATGAATTCTGCCAGCCAGTACAAGCTGATGCGAGCTTCGCAAGTCTGGAGAGAGTCTCGCATAAGCACGGATCAGACGATGAAGGTTCTTCCGGCTATCTCCCCCCCCAGAGTGTAACATGAATGGCCTGACAATCCTGTACCTGTTGAGCACCTCCATTTTTGTCTCAGGCGAAATATCAATGGGCTTGAAGCAATCGTCGCATGCAGCAGATATATTGATTACCTGGCTTGCGTCCAGGCCCATATCGATTCCATCCTTTGCCGATGCCTCCGATATGGCAAGCCACGCACAAGCTCTCTTGAAATATTTTAATTTCATCAGGTAGTGCTGCTCGTACAACGGATTGGGGCGCAGATAATGCTCTGAATCACGTAGAGGGATCAAGTCGTAGAGCATAACCACAACGGGAGTCAGATTATCAAAGATTCCTATGCTGGTGACGGCATCATCAAAGAATCCCTCAAAGAGGCTGGTTATAAATATAACGTCAGGCTCCAGACTGGCTAAGAAGGCTTCACGGATGTGTTCTGCAGCCTCTCGGCGCCAGTTATTTTCTGGCTGGCCTTCCTTAACGGGACCAGGTGCATACCAGACCCGAATGTTCTCCTGTGGCAGAAGACCGTCGAAGGCGGCACGTATGGGCTCTATGGTCTCAGGAAGGAGGCCACTTATAGCGATCAAGACCTCGTGGTTGCCACGGTTGCGAACGATGGCTTTGGCCAGCGCAAGGGTGTAGCGGCCGATGCCGCGAAAGCGGGATTCTGTCTGTGCTCCCTGGAGGTCTATAACTATGCGCATCAGTTATGTCTCCTATTCCGCTCCATTGATGCCTTAAGATCGAGATAGATGCGGCGAGCGTCAGGAGAAAGATCCCAGAGCTCCAAGGGAACTAGTGCTTCTGAAGAGGTCTGAGGTGATCCGCTATCGGCAACCAATCCGCGAGATTGGGCAAAGCTGTACAGCCATGCATCAAGGCGCGGACACATATGGACCAGTGTCAAGGCCCGAGCCTTCAGCGATGGATGGGCTATGGCGAAGCGGACCATTCTATCAAGCAAGGGGCTTGCAATTGAGCCAATTTTGCGCCTTAAGACGTGAGAAATTCCGATAATGGTCCCTTTTAATCTGAGCAGCAGATCGAAGCCTGCCCGAAGCGGTGCGGTGATCCGCCAGCAGCGGCTTGAATAGACGGACTGAAGTTCGAGATTGAGGTATTCTATTCTGACCTTTGCTGCATTCCATTCGCTCTCCAGCCAATTCACCTTTTTGCGCTCGTCATCAAGCGCTTGAGATTTCTCTGATAGCTGAGCCTCAAGCTGAGTCGCTTGGTCTCTCAAGGCAAAGATCTCACCAGCCTGCTGATCGATCGTGACCTTTGCTGTATTCCATTCGCTCTCAAGCTGAGTCGCTTGGTCTCTCAAAGCAAAGATCTCACCAGCCTGCTGATCGATCCTGACCTTCGCCGTATTCCATTCGCTCTCCAGCCATTGCCATCGATCGTGCTCGTATGCAGCCAGCTGTTGATCTTTTTTTGCATAAAGCAAGGCCAGATCGTCGATAGTCCGTCCATAGTCCCTATTGAATGCTTGATCAAACAAGCTCATCTGCTCATCGGGTGCCCTCTTCTGAGCGACGACAGCATAATCCGGGCTGACTGCAAAGAATATATCAGTCACACCTATATCATCTGCCAAGCTGGAGATAGACTGCGACTCCTGCATCCGCAACAATTTTATCCTGGCAAAACCGTTATATTCTGCCAAAAAATATAATAATTTTGGCGGTATGGGTTTATTATGGGTTGGATCAAGATAGAACTCGGTAGTGCTGACCAGAAGGTTCTCCGGATTTGGCGTCTCCAGGATCAATAATCCACCTGGTTTAAGAACGCGAAATGCCTCCTTGACAAGGATCTGGAGCGAGTCTGATGAAATATGTTCAATAATCTGAAATCCTGATACTATTTCGACACTATTGTCTAGAATTTTTTGCAAATACTCTATGATATCAGATTTTACAATTGAGAGACCAGCAGCATTGGAGATCGCCAGCATGGATTCGTCGAGGTCAACACCATGTGCCTCAAATCCTTCTTCAACCATCAGTTCAAGCCATTCGCCCCGGCCGCAGCCGAGATCGATCACCCTGCAATCATCATAGATGGCCTTCAGTGGGATTACAAAAGGCAGATAAATGCGCAGTCGGGATTTTATCAGCTCTCTCGATCCCCGAAAACGATCCTCGAAAGCGTGATAAAAGCTCCTGAACTTCATAGCGCCCTCCAGGGCACAGGGGCAGCGTAAACCCCGGTCTTTAGGCCGCGGAAGAGCGTACTCCGCTGTTGATACCGAAAACTGTATATCAACTGAACAATTTCTTCAGAGCAATACATAAAACCTTGATGGTCAAGCTGAATCCGAGCGAGGAGCAATATCAGATGCTTCTGGATACTATGCACCGCTTCAATGAAGCCTGCAATGCTATCGCAGAGACCGCTTTTGCGATTCACAAAGCCAACAAGGTAGAAATTCACAAGCTTGTCTATTATGACATCCGAGAGAGGTTTGGGCTCTCCTCTCAGCTTGCGGTTAGAGCAATATCCAAAGTAGCAGAAGCCTACAAGATAGACAAATCCATCAAACCAGAATTTCGGCTCGATGTGGCTATCGTCTATGATCAGAGAATCCTTACTTGGAAAGGTCTGGAAGCCGTTTCTCTGATCACCCTTAAAGGCAGACAGCTTATCCCGGTTAGAATCGGAGATTACCAGAAGACCCGGATGGATAGGGTAAGAGGGCAAGCTGATCTGATCTTTGTAAAAGGAATTTTTTACCTTTGCGTTGTGGTCGAAGTAGCCGAAGAGTCTCCTTACGACCCTAAAGGAGGTCTTGGTGTCGATCTTGGCATCAAGTACCTTGCGGTTGATTCTGATGGAGAAGTACATTCCGGTGAGCAGGTCAACCAAACAAGAGACAAGCTCGATTCCCTGAAAGCAAGACTCCAGAGCAAAGGTACAAAATCGGCCAAGAGGCATCTTAAGAAACTTTCTGCCAGGATGCATAGGTTCTCCAAAGACATAAACCATTGCATTTCCAAACGGATAGTCACGAAATCCAAAGACACTCTGCGATCTATCACCCTTGAAGATCTCAAGGGCATCAGAGCCAGAACCACGGTTAGGTAAGCTCAGCGTCGTGGCTTGCATACTTAGAATTTCGGGTTGTTTAGGATGTTTATTGAGTACAAAGCTAAGGTTACTGGTGTTCCATTGGTCTTGGTCGATCCTAGGATCACTTCTAGGACATGTCCCTCTTGCGGCCATGTTTCGCGGGCCAATAGACCTATCAGAGGTGAATTCAGATGTCAGTCCTGCGGCTTCGCTGGGCCTGCGGACTACATCGCAGCGATGAATATCGCGTTTTGGGCTGCTGTCAATCAGCCTATTGTGGCGAGGAAACATCTTACCTCAGTTACAAGCTCCGGTCTTTTGGCGTCTTTAGGCCGGAGTCGTTGACTCTTGGGAGCAGGTTATCCATATCCCTAATCCACTTGATGTACCATCGATCGTTGATGATTATGTCCTGAAGCCTTTCTGCACTCTCTTTCCAGGTCAGCCAGGTCATGCCATCGGATTTAGGATACTTTTTGAATCGGTACAGCGACAACCATTCTTTTATCCCTCCTGCTAGATCCAACGGCTCTTTGCTGCTAAAATAGAAGGCATGATTACCTGCAACTTCTCTAAATACAGGGATGTCACGGGCGATTATTGGTAGCTTATGCTGTGCAGCTTCGATTAGGGGCAGCCCAAAGCCCTCGCCCTCGGAGGCTGCTATCAGGCAGGTGCTGGCTGTATAGATCTTCTCCAAGTACTCGTCGCTGATGCCTTCGAGCCAGAAGAGTCGGCGTCCAAGCTCAGGATGATGACGCAGCCTATTTATGAACTCATCCACATTCCAGCCCTGCCTACCTACGATAACTAAGTTGGCATCAATCCCATGCGCCCAGAGATTCTCGAATGCTGCAAAAACTTGGGCGTGCCCCTTTCGCGGCTCTATTGTGCCAACCATCAGGAAGCTGGGGCTTGCAGAGAGTTGCGAAAGGATCTGAGAAGCATCGTTCGGCAGGCCTCGAGTTGGCATGGAGTTTTCAATATCCGCGCCATTATGGGACCAGCCGATCTTGAAGGGACGGATGCGTCTTGGGCCATTGTTTTTCAGCCATTCTGCGAGCTCATCTGCAACGGTGCGTGAAACGCAGATTGCTCCATCGGAATTCGAGACGGCCAGTAGCCATTCGTGGAACTCATAGCATAATTCAGACCAAAAAAATTCTGGTCTCAATTCCGGCAAAATATCATGGACAATATGATAAACGAGAACGCCCTTATTTCTCAAGAATTGCGTCTTTTGTCCATGTGAAATCGCAACAGCTGGGTGCAAATCAAGGAAAAGCAGGATATCACCTGGGCAGAACACTACCATCTCGTCATCGAAATTACTGCTGCCTATCTTAGATATTTTGTTTATTAAATCATTTGCCCTGTAAAACTCAGAGTCATCGGGTGAAGTGTAAACCAATTCGATATCGACTAGATGATGGGGATTATTGATAAGTTCACTGCTGATAGCTCGCGTCACTCTCTGAATTCCTGTCAGATCATCTTGCTTTATGATGGCGCTGACATCCACAAATAACATGGGTTTAGGTTTCTTTCTTGGGCAAAAAGTCTCCGAGATGGAAATGGACAACGCAATCAAATCTTTATCATCAAAGGACAAGCCTGAAGACATCGATGTCACATGGTTGATGATGGTTTTTATGGGATCGCGTTCCTTCGATGATTTATGACTTTTTTTATTATTTTTAATAGTTTCTTCAAATAGTTTCAATAACCGTTCTGCACTATCGTCCCAAGAAAACATCCTAGCTCGTTGAATCCCACGAATCTTTAAGCGATTTCTGAATTCGTTGTCGGTTAAGGTCTGCTCTATCTTTTCTGCAATATCATTATCATCATACGGATTGAATAACGCATCTTCATCTTCAATTATTTCAGGAAGGCTCGATTTATTAGAAGTAATAACCGCGGCTCCGCATGCCATAGCTTCAAGCGGTGGAAGTCCGAAGCCCTCGTGTAGCGAAGGAAAAACAAATAGATCGCATAGATTATAGAGCATTACTAATTCTTCATCATTAACTTGGCCAGGAAATACAACTTTATCGTTGATCCCTAACTTTTTGATTTTTTTTCGAAAACTTGATTCTTCGAGTTTAAAACCCCCACCCACCATCAAAAATTGGTATGAATTCAAAATAGTTTTAGGCAACTCTGAGAATGCAGAAAACAATCTATCGAGGTTCTTGTTTAAATCAGTCCCACCAACATACATGACAAAATTGTCCGATATGTTCATACGAGACAGTAGTTCCTTCTTATCATTATTTTCGATGCTCTTCGGTTTAAACTCATCCTGATTAATACCAAGATAGATAACATGTATCTTCTCGATTGGTATTTTTAACAGCTCGCTAATTTCCGACTTCGAAGAGCGTGAATCGGTAAGAACTATATCCGATTTTCGTATAAAATCAATTTTTTCTTGATACCATTCACGAATTGTGTCGTTGCTTAGGAATTTATCTGGGTAGATTAGTGGAACAACATCGTGAAGTGTGGAGCATATCAACGATTCTGTGGGCAATATTTTAACACTTGTGCAAGCAGTATCCAAAACCCCCTCCTGTAGATTTGTTGAGAAGATAATGTCCCCCTCTAGGCTGTTTAAAAACTCCTCCCGAAGTATCTCGCCTGCCTTCGTTCTCCATTTATTTTCAGGTATAATAGCTGTCGTATCAAAAAACTGCTGCCAAACTTTAATATTTTCTTGGGGCAGAATACCCTCGAATTCAGCTCTTATTGCCTCTATGCTGTCAGAAAATGCCCCATTTAGCGCCAGAATTATATCATGGCCCCTGGGATTTCGCGCCATGGCCTTGACCAATTCAATTGTGTAGCGGCCGACTCCTCTATTTCCAGAGAACGGAGTCTGTGCTCCTTGCATATCGATGACAATACGCATCTTTTAAACCTCATTCTTCTGCTTATCAAATGCTGCCTTTATTTCGTTGGGTGCGAGTCTGGATCCATTAATTAGCGGCCAGCAATACATAACTTGCCTAGCGGCCCGGAGCGGGAGATGAGAAGGAACCACTCTGCCAGGCAATAAACGCTTGGCCAGAGCAAAATCTATAGATCCATGCGTGAGCATTGGATGTGCCAAAGATAAGCGGATCATACTGGCTAGGATTGGACTGAGGATCGCATTGATCCCTCCTCTGATCATTCCAATAATCCAGCCGAAGGCCGCTCGTGTCTGCCGGAGCACATCAAAGACGACAGGAGGGGGGACGGCGATGTTATTCCTTTTTGTCATCATTCCACTTCCACTCGGTGTACCACCGATTGTTGAGGATTATGTACAGTAGCCTTTCTGCGCTCTCATTCCATCTCAGCCAGGCCATGCCATAGGACCTCGGATGCTTGCCTGATCGACACAGCGCAAGCCATCCCCTAATCGAATCTGCAAGATCGGCAGGCTCCTTGCCGCTGAAATAGAAGGCATGATTACCCGCAACTTCTCTAAATACAGGTATATCACGGGCGATTATTGGCAGCTTATGTTGTGCAGCTTCGATCAGGGGTAGCCCAAAGCCCTCGCCCTCGGAGGCTGCTATCAGGCAGGTGCTGACTATATAGATCTTCTCCAGGTACTCATCGCTGATGCCTTCGAGCCAGAAGAGCCGACAGTCCAGCTCAGGATGATGACGCAGCCTGTTCACAATCTCCGGGATTGTACGGCGTAAATCATTTGGAAGGTCCTTCCAGCCCTCCTTGCCGACGATGACGAGGTTAGCATCCACGCCATTGTTCCAGAGCTGTTCAAAGGCTGCTATGGCCTGCAGATACCCCTTCCGTGGCTCAACTGTGCCAACCATCAGGAAGCTGGGCCTGGCGGAGAGCCGCGCGAGTATCTGCGAGGCGTCGTCCGGCAGGCCCTGGGTTGGCACGGAGTTTTCAATATCTGCACCTATGTGGAACCAGCCGATCTTCAAGGGGCGAAGACGTTTCTGGCCATTTGTATTGAGCCATTCTGCAACGTCATCTGCAACAGTCTGAGATATGCACATAACACCATCCGAGAGACGACATATCGAACTCAACCATCTTTTATGAATATCATCTGTGCCCAGTGGGAATGCGTCTGGGATCTGAATAGGAAGTATGTTATATACAATGAAAAATATCCTGACGCCTGCATTTCTCAGCGACTCAAGGTAGTTTGCCTGCGATACGATTGCTTCATGATGAAGATCTAGCCCCAGGAAGATATCTCCAAGGTTAGCATCTATTGGCTCATCTATCAAACCACCGGCAGGGCAGTTGAGAAAATGCAAACAGAACTCACGCGCATACCGATATCCATTTTGATCTGGACTTACATAGACAGGCTCGATCCTATATCCTGCTGGTTGGTTGAGAAGGAGCTCTCTAAGAATGCTCCTTGTAACGCGCTGAATACCGGTCTTGATGTCTATTTGGACGAGTGCCGAGATATCAATTAGAATCTGAGGGGCTGAGCGCCTGGATGACCGGCACTGGGTGATAGAGTCAGCCAAAGCTGTGATCGAACCTTCTTCAGTGAACAGGTTATCTGATCTGGCCAGATCATCGATCAGCGAAGCTCTGCAGCTCTTTGCCCCATCATAGAATGCTTCGATGGCTTTTTCATACATATCAGCACACCGACTGGAGGAGTTTTCAGTCATTATTACCTCGCGCGCTCGAGAACCCAGTGCCAGACGACGACCTGGATCACGCCAAAGTGTTTCCAACGCCCAGATAAGCTCATCGTTCTTGAATCTATCAGACAATTTCCAGACAGCATCTGATGGGAGCTCAGCAAGAGAACCGTTGGAGTTGACGATCGTGGCCAGAGCATGACTCATGCAGTCCAAGACGGCTTTCGAGCTCTCCCCCCGTGAGATGGTCCTCAATTGGACAGCTATGTCTGCTGCCGCTAGATAATTGCGAAAAGCATCTGCATCCACCCAGCCGGTAACGAGAATGCGTTCCTTGAGCCCACTCTGGCTTACGGTCTTAAGAAATTCTCTGCCATATTCTCCTGCATCATTTTCGCCGATAAAGATCAGTTTACAGCCAGGATCCTTCGACATCTCAGATTTCAGAAAGGCCTCAAGAAGACGATGATTTTGTTTGATAGGACCAAGGATTCCAAAACTGCATACCATGAAATCATCTATATGCACACCTAGTTTCCTTCGAGCTTCATCCCTATCAACCATCTTTGCCAAATCACGCAACATAGGAATGACTACAAAGTGTCTTGCTATTGAGTCCCCATACCATTGATTCGCAAGTGTAACTGAATAATTTGAGTGCACTATTACACCCACTGCCATCTCCAGAACGCTGAAGTTGCAGGGGTATTTGAAGATAACTTCTCTAACATCTTTTTTGGCAAATCGTTCCCATAAAGCTTTGTAGCCGTGTGAATTAGAGAGCTCGCGGGTCCAGCTTCCAGGAGAGATATGCTCCAAGTATTCATAAGCATCTCCAAGGAAGAAGTCATGAAGCACAACCACTCCAGGAAAGCGGTTCAGCAGATCAAACATGTAGTGGTGAAAGGCTGAATTGCCGAAATGGTACAAAACACGTTCAAAATTGTCGGCATTTTTCGCGAAATATTCAACAGACCGTATGGGCAGGTGCGCCCTGATCCAGGGGTCTGATACCTCTGGCTGAGCGTTTATAACCTCGATATCATAGTGGCGGGCCAGCTCTGGCAGGAGTTCCGTGCTGTAGTCTGATATGCCGCTTCGCTCTGGCGGCAGAGGAGAGATATAGGCAAGCTTCGGTCGCCTGTGAGGCCACAAAGCGGTTTTCAGGCTTTGATGTCGATCTGCAGCTACATCTTCCAATGCGGCGATCCTGCTATTGACACACTTATCCCGAGAGAATATTACTGCATTATGGATGCTATGACGGCTGAGCTGCTCGCAGAATTCGTCATTTTCCAATGCCTCTGTGATCTTGGAAGTGGTCGCAACTTCTGAGAAGGGATCAATGAGAGCATCCTCTCGCTCGACAATCTCGGGAATGCTGGAGGCATTGCCGGCGATCACAGCTGTGGCCCAGGCCATCGACTCGGACAATGGTAGCCCGAATACCTCATTATAGGAAGGGAAGACGAACAGCTTGCAAAGGTTGTACAGCATTGCCAGCACTTCATCAGACATGTAACCAGTGAGGATCAGATCATTCCTGGACTGGCTGTGGACCTGGCGATGTTCTGCATGACTCGGACCTCGGTGTCGGGAATCCTGGCCGCTAGGATCAGCTGATGCGAACTTCGCAGATCGGGAGGCATTTCGAATAAGAGTGAATCTGTCGGTAGAGGTCTTTTTTTGGATATCTGTCCCTCCTATATGGCAAGCCACGCATAAGTTCTCGTGAAGTATCTCATATTCTTCAGATATTGCAGCTTGTACGCTGGACTGAGGTGCAGATATTGCTCCGGACAGAGAAGCGTGATCAGGTCGCAGAGCGTGGACACAATTAGCGTCCGCTGATCAAATACCCATTTGCTGGTGCCCTCAAAGAGGCGAGCTATAAATACTACGTCAGGCTCCACACAGGCACCTCCGCACAGAACAAGGGCATACCAGATACGGATGTTCTCCTTTGATAGTTTGTCGTCTATGGCGGCACGCATTAGGCTCGATGGTCTCAGGCAAGAGGCCGTTTATGGTAACCAGGACATCATGCTCGTCGCTATTGCGAATGATGGCCTTAACCAACGAAAGAGTGCTGCGGACGATGCCACCAAAGCGAGATTCTATCTGGGCTCCCTGGAGGCCTATAACGATGCGCCTCAGAATCCCTCCTTCCTATATTTTTCCATTGCATCTTTCAGGTCACCATATATACGACGGGCGTAGGGCGAAAGAGAAGACTCTGAGAATCCATGAGAAGAAATTTGAACTCTAGTGCAGCAGTCAACCAATCCCTTCGAGACGACAAAGCTGTATAGCCATGCATCAAGGCGTGGATACATGTGGACCAATTTCAAGGCCTGAGCCTTCAGCGACGGATGGGCCTTGGCAAAGTGGATCGATCCGATCAGCAATGGGCTGATGATCGAGCCTATTTTGCGCCTTGAGATCTGCGGAATAGCTGAAAGGTTCGCCTTTGCTCCGAGATACAGATCGAAGCCGGCCCTCATTGGGGCAGTAATTCGCCAGCAGATACTGGAGTGTACGGACTGGAGTTCACGGTCCAGCCACTCCGCACGCTTGCGCTCGCTCTCTAGCGCTTGGGATCTCTCCGATAGCTGAGCAACTTGGTCTTTTGAGGCAGAAAGCTGAGCATCAAGCTGAGCAACTTGGTCTTTTGAGGCAGAAAGCTGAGCATCAAGCTGAGCAACTTGGTCTTTTGAGGCAGAAAGCTGAGCATCAAGCTGAGCAGCTCTATCTCTTAAAGAGGGGATCTCAACAGCCTGCATATCAAACCTGACCTTCGCTGCACTCAATTCACTCTCCAGCCATTGCCATCGTTCGCGCTCGTATGCGAATAGTTGTTGATCTTTATTCGCATAACGCAAGGCCAAATCGTCTACAGTTAGTCCATACTCCTCATTAAATGCTTTATCAAATAAGCTCATTTGCTCTTTTTGCGCACTCTTTTGAGCGACGATAGCATAGTCTGGGCTAACCCCAAAGAATATATCAGTTACATTCACACCATTCGAGCCATAGAGCAAAGGCGACTCTTGTAGCCTCAGTAGTTTTATCCTGACAAAATTATTATAATCAGCTAAAAAATATAATAATTTAGGTGGTATAGGTCTCCTATGGGTTGGATCCAGATAGAATTCAGTTGTACTGACACTCAGGCTCTCCGGATTTGGTGTTTCCAAAATCAATAATCCACCAGGTCTAAGAACACGAAACGCTTCGCTGACTAGTTTCTGCAGCGATTCAAACGCGATGTGTTCTATGATATGAAAGCCCGATACCAATACCACACTATCATTATGTAGTGCCTGCAGGTACTCCATTGCATCCGCTTTTGTTACTGAAAGCCCTTCCGCCTTGTGAGCGGCTAGCATAGATTCATCGAGGTCGACGCCGTGAGCCTCAAATCCTTCATCGGCCATCAGTTCAAGCCATTCGCCCCGGCCACAGCCGAGATCTATCACCCTGCAATCATCGTAGATGGCCTTCAGTGGTATTATAAAAGGTAGATAAATGCGCAGTCGGGATTTTATCAACTCTCTCGATCCCCGAAAACGATCCTCGAAAGCGTGATAAAAGCTCTTGTCCTTCATCTGGTTCCTCTGACGCATTATAGTTCACGATAGCTCATACTTATAGACTTTGCGTTTACTGGCTCATGTGACCGTGATATTTTGCATTGCAATGCTGAGACACCTCGGATCAGAGCTGTTCAACTCCATTATATCGCATACCCTATCGCAGCCTTCGGGCACATGCAGGCGCAGTATGTTCAAGCCTTCCTCGAGAGTGACAGGTGCGCTGACATTCAAGAAACTCGTCGGTACATTCACACGCGCTACCAGATTATCTCCAGAATAGACCTCAAGGGTTCTATTGCGATAGAAGCTGAGCGCATTTAGACTAATATTTGCAGTTAGATTTCTTGGAGAGAACGCTGCTAGAGTGCCATCGGAATGCATCCAACAGGTAGGGATCCCGGACCAGTCTTCTGTGCCATACCAGCCAGAATTGAAGGTTATTGGTATGGAATCGATATCTGAATAGTTGGCGCCCATTTTTTTATTAAACTCGGTCATATCGAAAAAATATAATCTTCCATTATCGCTTATCAAAGGCTCTACTTTTAGATTTTGTTTCACAGCCGATATCAATTTGGCTCCGCCATCCTCAAAGCCATAGCAATCTAAATAAACGCCTTGAAAGCCAGTTTGAGAGAGTGTCTTGAGCATGTTCTCTGTAGGCATACCTGCAACTGCTCTTTGCCAAACGTCCCCTGAACGCCCTTTCATCGCTCCGTAACTCCAACGCAGGCTATTCGAATGCAAATATGCTCTAAAATGCGAATAGTCATTCATGTTATTGATAGGAGGATATTCTGGAAAGGGCACATAAGGCAATTGAAATATCATAGCATTTTCTGGCATGATGTGTTCAATATTATTTATAAAAATTTTATCATTCATATATTCATCCTTAATTGAGTCATATTGAGGCACAAACGACCCATTGGTTTGATCAAATACTCCTATCAGCAATATCAAGCACACGATTAAGCTATGTAATAATAGTGATCTTTTAATTTTTATAGATTTGCTAATCAATTGATTTATGAGTAAAATTATAGCAAAAATCGAGAAGAATGCTATGAATATACTAATTCGATTATATGCTCGGATTTGGGGAAATATCAAATAAGCAAAGATAGTCCCTAAGCCTCCGATTGTTGCCAATAGCACAGATGATAAATTCAATATGCATAGGTAATTTAATATATCATGTATCTTATAGTTTAATTTATCCGAAATTCTAAAAAAAGCCCAAGTGATCAATATCAAAAATCCTATGCTACCAATCAAGCCAAGAGATGCTATAGTATTTTCATTAACAAGAGGTGCTGTTCGAGAATAGGAGTCAGATAATTTAGCAAATGAAGCGATCCTATGTCCATCAACAGGCTTGATAAGCTGGATAATCTTTAAGCCAAAGATCTCAGACTCGGCTGGAATGCGATCGAGCACCTGCAAATTTTTTCCGTTTTCATGTTGATAGATAAGTGTAGGAGACATATTTGCTAATACTCCTACTAAAATAATTGATATCAAAATAAATGAGTTTAATAAAGGGTACTTATTTCTATGAGATATGCATGAAGACATGCCTGCAATAAGAAGCAGGAAGCAGGAAAAAAATGGATAATAGATAAATGCAAACGACATTAATAGACAAATCAGAGCGCTTATAGTAAATTTTTTACTTAACAATCTATTTTTATCAATATCTTTATCTCTGAAGAGATGAGACGGTTCAGCAAACACCCACAAGATGACCATGACCATAGGAGGTATCATATAATATGCAGATAAGTTTAGATGCGCTACTCCTCTAAAAAAGTGATAGGGCATAAATGAGAAAAGCAAGCTCCCAAGAATCGAAGCCCCAAAGGATACCTTAAAATGTCTGAATACGAGCATTGCAGTAAGAGTTGTCAAGGGAAATGTGATCAAGAAGTATAGATTCAGGGTCATTGCATAGTCATGCGCAAAAATAGAGATCAGCTTAATAAGCATGAAGTCAATAGGCTGAGATAGAGGGAAATCATACATATCATGGCCTATAGGCATTCCAAGATATGGATTATGCAAACACCACCCGTTATCAATTATGCCTTTGGTTAAGGCATTAAATATCATTGCATCTCCGGCGTAGCAAAATGGTATTTTAAGGTCCGCACACCATAATTTCATAATCCAAGTCAATATAATTAAACACAATGCGATGGCGATAAGATGAGCAAAAATTGATGGAGAAAGCTTTAATCGCTGCAATTTCATAGATAGCCTCCAATACTGAAGCTTTTAAGATACAATAAAGTATTACTATAATAATTATATATTTGGTTTATAGCTGTATTTTTTTCCCATACGAACTGCAGCAAGAACCAAAAATATATATCCATCCATGAAACTCTATATGTAACGAAAACTCTAGAGCAACTTAAAAAAATATCCGAAACAAAAGAAATTAGTACTCTAGGAAATAAAACCAGCCACTTAAAATTTTTATCTGATTTTATTCTATTTTGCAGATTCCTGTTAAGGTGTCTGTCTTGTGATATCATTACTATGGTTTTTCGCAAGAACATTATGATTACATACGAAGCTAGGACTATCATTATGATGGAATAGTAGCTCTCTAAGCTTTTCAGCTTCTTGATATAAAAAAACACCCTAAAATCACCATTATAATTCCCATCCATCTGAACATTGACACGTGCTCTCCCAAGAAGATAATCGCCATAAAAGCCGTAGCGACATATGCTAAGCTTAACATAGGATACATAAAGCTGATGTCAAGTGTGGACATAGCAGCAAGCCATAATATAAACGCAAAACCATAAAGCAAAACACCTAGAAATATATATTTATTTATAACTATATTTGAGATAGTCTTAAATTTTAAAAGATCATCGAATCCATTTATCTTATCTATACTAGACATGCCCTGCTTCCATATGATTTGTCCAAATGCACCCACTAAGACACATATCAATACCAAAGTTATGGCAAACACAGACAGACCATCCTTCATCGATTCACCTGAGGTTTCTCAAACTCAAAGACTTGAGTCAAAGCTAGTTGATAGGTCCGGTTGAGGGGAATATAAATTACTCTCTTTGGTTCAAACCCAAAAGCCCTAACCAAATCCTCATATTTAAAGTTATTCACATGATCCTTTAGCTTGATAGGAAAACGCAATGTCGCCAGCCGTCCTATGGTCCAATTTCTCTCATTTGGCACAGAGATTATTATCCTTCCACCAACCTTGGTAACCCTAATGATCTCTGATATGGCTTTCCTATAGTCAGGTATATGCTCCAATACTTCTGAGCAAGTGGTTACAGCAAAAAAATTGTCCTCAAATGGAAGTTTGGCTAAGTTCGCCTCAATTATCTTTGCACCTGGATTTCTCTCTTTTGCTCTTCTAAGAGATTCCTCAGAAAGGTCAATCCCATATTTAATGCCTTCTAAAACTGCCAGGAGATGCCCCTCTCCACAACCACAATCCAGAAGTCGTTCTTCATTCTTGCCCACTAAGCTTTTTATAATTTTTAGCCTTTTATTGTGAACGTGTTTGACAAAAGGATTACTGGAGTTATATAGTCCTTCCATATGATCAAGTTCCATTTGGTCATCACCTATTGAATCTCGTCTTGAGCAAGGAAATAAACATGCTATTGGAATGCGATAATTTAAATTTTGAGCCTTCAGCATGTTTCCAAGTTATAGGATATTCTTTTATTGTGTATCCTTTATTATTCATTCTCCAAAGAAGTTCGACGTCTATCTCAAATCCGGTCGTTTTAATTTCATCCAGGATATCAAATAGTGCATCTCTCATAAATATTTTTGCACCACATTGAGTATCTTTAAATGGTAAATTAAACAGCAATCTTACAAATATATTAAATGCTCTACTGGCAAATCTTCTCATCAACGGCTGCTCTGCTAAAATTTTTGATCCAGTTATTCTCCTTGAAGCTATCACTCCATCCACATCAGTTAGAGCCAAAAACATTCTTTTTAAATCTATGGTGCTAACGGACTCATCTGCATCAACGAAACATACTTCTCGCCCATTTGCAGCTTTAAAGCCCTGAATAAGTGCCCCACCTTTGCCGAGTCTATTTTTAAAACTTAAAAGCATAAGATTCGGGTATTTTAAAGATAAATTCTTAACAATATCCACAGAATGATCTTGCCCATCGCAGACCACAATGATCTCTTGATCCGCAAATTCCATCAATAAGTTTTTAATAGTGAGTTTTATTCTTTCTTCTTCATTATATGCGGGAATAATGATAGATCTAGAGAAATTTCTTGTATTGTCTCTCTGATCGTCACCGGGCATTTGAAAGCACTATTCCCTTCTAATTTAGGTCGGCTTAGTAAGGAAGATACTTAAATATCTATCGGCTGCTAAATAGGTTGCTCAATAGCATAGATGAATGTATTAGCTGCGGATCACATGCAGGAAAGGTATTCAAAGTCGGCAGATACAATTGATAGGTTCTGACAAGACAGTCTCCAAAAGATCTCAGGAGGAAGATCAGGAAAAACCAAGGAGCAGTAATGCATAGCTTCTAAGGAACATGATGAGGGTCAAGTCCCCGTTCTAGGTTCAGGAGAGTCTCTCATGCGTAATATAAGGGCTAGAGGGAATATCCTTCCCCCGCCCTTTTCTTATTCAGCTCATGGGAATTGATGCTCCGGTACCCCCTGCTACTACTTCCTCCGATTGCACCGGGCTGTCAGACTTCCCGAAGGCTTCTGCCTCTGAAGATGCCGCTAGAGCAGATGATGTGGCATAGACCTTGTGCCATATTGCATTGTCTCCTCCCAATACATAGGCATAAGTCTGGCTGCTGATCAATGCCTGCGGGGACCAGTCGGTTATGGACCCTCCATGACTTATCCAATGTGCTCCAGAGGGATTCCAGGGTGAGCTGCTGAATACATTCTCCCACATAGCCCCATCGCTGCCACGGACAAAGGTATGAATACTATTGGCGCTATCGGTGGCTGAAAACGCCTCCGAGGAAATGGCACCGCCCAAACTATGCCATGTGCATGTCTCTGGATTGCTTAAAACATTGATATCGGCCATCCAGAGCGAATTATCTGCTCCTCGGACCATTGCTGCAATGAAACTAGCCCAGCTCGGCTCAAGTATGGCAAAAGGCGCTTCTGTAATGATGCCGCCGAGGCCATGCCAACTATGCTCATATGATTCGGATGATAAAACACCTCGGTTATCCCACAGACCATTGTCTCCACCCCGTGCTAGAATATGCATGCGGCTGCTGGAATCGAATATGATGAATGGCCAGCTATTCAGGTTCCCGCCTAAGCCAGTCCAATAATAGGAGGACAGGTCATTGACATCAAAATCGCAAATCCAGAGGGAATTGTCTCCGCCTCTCGCCACGATCTTCATGTAATTTCCATAGGTCGGCTCCATAGCTGCAGTAGCCAATGAGGAGAGATAACCGCCCAATCCTTTCCATTCACCATTCCAGCTTTCAGTATCGAATACAAAGTCCCAGAGAGCATAGTCTGCACCGCGAACCACAATATGTATTCTGCCGAATTTGTCTTTGGCGGGATAGGGCGTTGAGGTAATAGATCCACCTATGCAAACCCAAGAGCTATCCACGTTGTCCCACAGAGCGTTATCCCCTCCTACGATGAATACATGCCTTCTGCCCTGATTGTCCGTTATAGCTGTGTGCTTATATGTGGTGTATCCACCCAGGCTAGTCCAGGCAGGTGCGAATGGGGTAAATGCCACATCGAATGTTCCAAAGAACAGTTGATAACCGCCCGAGCTGAATGTGAGGTCATAATTAGTATGCATCTTCACTTTAAATGTCCCATCTGGATGGGCAGCATTAGTGCCCCAGCTATTGAGCATGATCCAGGAGTCGGATGAGTCGTCATATCCCACACATGTAACTTCATGACCACAATACCCAGAGTCTACAGTCTGTCCTTGCCATGCAGCAAAGTCGAATGTGCCGGAATTGGTATTCCAATAGCTAACAAAGGAAGACCATGCAGCTTCATTAGGTGCACCAAAGCGGAATGTTACACCCTTATTCTGGTTTAAAATGTACTTTATGCTGTTGATGGCTGCTTCCTGACCAGAATGTGTGCTTATGTAGTATTGAGTAAGAGAGGATATGGGATAGTTGGGCGTTGTGCTTATAGAACCTGCCGGCATGGTTGTAGATTCTGAGCATACCTGGCAGCCGTCGCGAAAATTGGCATTAGCATTTGACCAGGGGATGAATTTGTCTTTGGAATTGTAGAAGCTGGAAAAATCAATTGGACTCCCACCACAACAGGCCCATGATCCTGTTCCACCATTATGATTGGAATTGAGGTATTGAATGGATAGCCGGCTGAATATGCCGTCCTGAATGTGATGCGCGATTTCCATAACCGCTGTGCAGCCCCAAACCCAGCAGTTGCCGCAGTCCCCTTGGTCTCTGCTATTGTAATTTGGCACGTGGCTCAATAGGCTGAAAGATGAAGGATAAGACAGGGGTTCTTTCATAGCCTCTGGACCAGTGGGTGCCTGAGGAAGACTCATCTCATGTTGGCTCATTTGTTCCATCTGCTCAAAGGAAAGCCCACGATAAGTGCGCTCAACAATGGGGACGGGTCCAAAATGATTTCCAAAATCATAACCCTGGGCGTTTATATCAACAAGCTCTATCTCATAGCTTCCTTCAAGAGGAGAAGTCTGATTCCATCCTTTCTGAGTTACTTGGGTCAATGCATATTTCCCTGGAGTCAAGTTCTCAAAGGAGTATTGTCCCATCTCATCGCTAACAGTTTGCAGATCCTCTTTTCCCTCTGACTTTAGAATCAATGTCCAGCCTGCTATTCCTGTTTTTTCCTTCGTCCTTGGTCCTTCGCCTTTCAAATCATTAAAAACCATGCCACATATGGATAACGCGGCTGCAGGCTCTGCAGAGAACAGACTTGCAGCATTTATCGGCAAAGGACCTGACTCAATAAAGCCTGTTTCTGGATTAGAATCGATAGATTCAGGTCCCTGTCCTGCACCGCTCATCATCATTGCCGCAGTTTCGATGGATGCGGTGATGGCTCTTCCGCTAGCATTAGCATTAACTGCAATATCTGAGGGCAATACTAATGGACCAGGAGATTGAAGCTGTCCAGGATATGAAAATTCGTCACTTGACGCACATGGCAAAAATATTAAAAATAATAAAATTGCCAAAATTTTCATTTTTTTTTATCAAGTTATATACCACCTTTCTAGACATTAGGGTAATTTTAACTATAAATATATTTCGTTAAAGTCAAGCAGCGTATCCCACTGCAAGCAGCGGGGCATTTTCGCGCCGTTTGCCTTCATTCGAAATCTAGCAAATTCAATTGCTTATATGCTTCCTTTCTTCAGGCGACCTTTGACTGCGAGTACCTTGGCGAGGCCTTATATCATTTTACAGAAAACGCGGTACACTACCCATCAATGCAATCCAAAATTTATTGTTCTTCCGCGAGAATTGATAAGATGAGCCTGCAAACCATGATTGAGATAATTGCCAAAGCAGGATATGAAGTGGAAAAAAATGAGGAATCGAGGGATAACTCCCATTCTTTATTTCCGAATGTTTCTCATGGGAAAATAAGTGCGGGCTTTAGAGCCTTTAAATCCGGCTCTTTGTCTTGACGAAGGACATCCGAATATTAATTGGGATTTATGCCGTTGGATGTTATATAACCATAGAGAATCCTCTCCGCCTACTGAAGCCACATTTCGCCATCCTTTTTCATCTTGTATGGCACTTGGGCTGGATTTTATAAGCCACCAAGACCCTACCATGCTCCACTGGTATAAGGGCATCATCTGCACCCTGGACAAAGGCATGCATTACCCATCCAAACCAGTCACGGGAGCTGGATTGCTCTCATCTATGCTTCCGCCATTAGATGAAATGATGCCACACAGACCGGACCATGAAGCAACATCTATGCCGGTATCCAGGTCATTGCGCCAAAGAGAACTGTCGCCACCTTGAACAAAAGCAAAGATATGCCCCGGGTTGGCTGGATTCAAGCATAGCTTGGATCTGATGATATTATACCTCCCAGATATTTCCCGGAACCATCGATATTATCTCATAGAGAATCATCGCTGCCTCTGGCCATGACATGCATCATGCTGCTGGAATTTAAAATTGTCTGGGGATTCGAGGTTAAGACTCCGCCTAATGCAGTCCAGCTACCTGTGGTTATATCTTTCATCCATAAGGCGCTATCTGTTCCCTTGACAGCGACCTTGATATGATTATCTGATGATAGAGCAGCGCTCGGATTGGAAGAAATTATGCCTCCCAGATATGTCCAACCACCATCAACAGTCCTATCCCACAGGTCGTTATCAGCACCGCGCACCAAGACATGGATAACTCCTTGGCTATCTTTTATGGCGAATGGGTCTGAGGTTATGACTCCGCCTAATGCAGTCCAGCTGCCTGTGGTTATATCTTTCATCCATAAGGCGCTATCTGCTCCCTTGACAGCGACCTTGATATGATTATCTGATGATAGAGCAGCGCTTGGGTTGGAGGAAATAGCGCCTCCCAGATACGTCCAACCACCATCAACAGTCCTATCCCACAGGTCGTTATCAGCACCGCGCACCAAGACATGGATAGTTCCTTGGCTATCTTTTATGGCGAATGGGTCTGAGGTTATGACTCCGCCTAATGCAGTCCAGCTGCCTGTGGTTATATCTTTCATCCATAAGGCGCTATCTGCTCCCTTGACAGCGACCTTGATATGATTATCCGATGATAGCGCAGCGCTTGGGTTGGAGGAAATAGCGCCTCCCAGATACGTCCAACCACCATCAACAGTCCTATCCCACAGGTCGTTATCAGCACCGCGCACCAAGACATGGATAACTCCTTGGCTATCTTTTATGGCGAATGGGTCTGAGGTTATGACTCCGCCTAAACTCAGCCAGGTTCCATCTAAGTTAAGCCAGAGCGCATTATCACCTCCCCTTGCAAAGATATGCGTCCGGCCCTGAGAATCAATGATAATAAATGGATTTGAAGCCTTTGTGTCTGTGGTAAACGTTTCAGTGGAGCTAGCCCAGCTTGCTCCTGCAGAATTCGATGCATAGCATCTGTAATAATATTTTGTTCCAGGATTCAATCCACTAATATCCCTACTAAATGTCTGCTTGCCAAGATTGCCCAAGCTTAACTGCTGAGTCCAATGACCGATATTAGTGCCTCCATCAGAGGTTCCCCAATATATGATTACTGAGGGATTCTGCCCTCCTGTACCTGTTATCTCTCCATTCAATCTTGCGGTATTCGTTGTCACTAAAGTTGCACCAATGCCATTGGTCACCGTGGGTAGATCGATGGGGATGGGGTTAGAGCAGCTTATAAATGCCACAAAGGCGTCTTTATATCCGGCATTGGCAGCTTGCAATGGGTTTTGGCTTGGGAAGTTGTCTGATTCTGTATATCCCGTGAGATATGCATTATAAGAGTCGTCTATGGCGATTCCTTTGGCATAATCATGATAGACTCCTCCAAGGTAAGTAGAAAAGGACAAAGCCGATCCGGTTGGATCTATCAATGTGACGAAGACATCATAGGAGCCACTATTCGATGACTGCACCGGATTCTTTGTTGGGAAGTCGGCAGAAGAGGTGTCACCAGTGACAATAGCGTTGCCCCCGGCGTCCACAGCGATGCCATGAGCAAAACAATCGCCGCTGCCTCCAAGAAATGTGGAATAGTCCAATGCCGATCCTGCGGAATTGATCTTGGTGACAAAGGCGTCAAAAGGACCGTTCTTCAATGCCTGTATCGGATTTTTGGTTGGGAAGTCATTGGAGATGGTATACCCGGTGACATAGGAGTTGCCATTCCTATCCACAGCTATGCCTTCAGCAAAGTCATTGAAGCTTCCACCAAGGTATGTGGAATAAGTCAATGCCGATCCAGCGGAATTGATCTTGGATACAAACGCGTCCATCTCGCCGCTATTAGAGGCCTGCAATGGATTCATTATCGGGAAGTTGGTTGAATATGTAGGCCCGGTAATATAGGCATTGCCGCTGCTGTCTATAGCGATTCCAAGGCCGTATTCAGAGCTGCTTCCTCCTAGATAGGTTGAATAGGTCAATGCCGATCCAGCGGAATTGATCTTGGATACAAATGCGTCCCACAATCCGGCCTTCGATGCTTGGATGGGACTTTTTGTCGGGAAACTGGTGGAATCTGTATAGCCGGTAATATAGGCATTGCCGCTGCTATCTACTGCTATGCCTTCCCCATAATCATTGCTGCTTCCTCCCAGATAGGTTGAATAGGTCAATGCCGATCCAGCGGAATTGATCTTGGCAATAAAAGCATCATTTGAACCAGCATTGGATGACTGCAATGGATTTTTTATCGGGAAGTTGGTGGAGGCTGTGTACCCGGTGACATAAGCGTTGCCGCTTCCGTCTACGGCGATGCCTTTGGCATAATCATTACCTCCTCCTCCCAGGTAGGTGGAATAAGATAGTGCCGATCCAGCGGAATTGATCTTGGCAACAAAAACATCACTGGAACCAGCATTGGATGACTGCAATGGATTATTTGTCGGGAAGTTGGTGGAGGCTGTATATCCGGCGACATAGGCATTGCCACTGCTGTCAATTGCCAGGCTTAAGCCAGAATCATCGCCGCTTCCCCCTAGATATGTGGCCAATGCCGGGTCGATCACCAGGGGATATCTTCGGTCATAGTCTCCAATCTCAAATCCAACTCCATTGTCTCCAAACAGGCGGTACCGTCCTTCAACCATTTCTTTGCTGCCATTGATCTCCTGGTAGCATAAAGGCACAGAATCGGTCAGGTTTCCGGCAGAGGTTTCTATCAGCAGGGATCCGTCCTCAGCCAGGCTGAGGTTATCCTGCCCGCTATAGGTCAGAACTATCCGAGATAAATTTGCACCGGGTTCTAAGGCCAGTTCATGCTTCAGGTATCCTTCTGTACCCTTGAAGACCAGATCCACCCCTGGATAGAGCTCTTTGTACCTTATGGCCGCAAAGGTAGGGATATCGGAGATCCATTGGGAGGTGTCATTGCCGAGGAAGAAGTTAGCCCGGCCAGGGAGCTGCTCTTCCCCTATTATCTCCCCCGGACTGGAGTTCTCAAAAGCCATATGAACTGCAGAGGAGTTATTGCCGCAGGACAAACTGAATACGACTTCTGAAGGGGTGAAGAGCACCATTGGCCCCTCTATCCGGACCATGAACTTCACATCTTCGGGGGACTGACCTCGATTTTCTATAAAGCTCAAGGGCAGCTTGAGCATGGCCGCGTCGATCGATTGGTTATCAATTGGATTGCTGCTATCTAGCTCGGTGCTATTGGATATTAATTCGCGCTCTTTCAAAAGCGAACCGGGAAGATCTTGCGAGCAGTTGAAGATGGAGACTTCCGCAGACCCGGACATCATCGATACCATAAGAACTGCGCCAAAAAGGATTGCGAACGCATAATTGGACCTGCATACATGCATGACTTATTGCACCTCACAATTAAATAGTTTTAAAGTATCTTTAGATAGATAAGTCTTTCTAATAAAGCACAACACATTAACCGAGAAGAACTATATTGAATTTCAAAAAATAAAAAATTTTTTCATGGTTATTGGATCGCAGAACTGGAGAGACTGCTCGGCGAGGCTCATGCCGAGATCGAGCATTTTAAAAAAAGACTTTGCCATGACTAAATTGCTCTACTAACCGAAGACGCATGTTACCAGGATGAAATTTGCTGAAAATTATCACGAAAATGGCTTTTTTTGGAGGTTGAAATGCATTGTGTTACATGCTAGCGTTTTCAGCAGATCACATAGTACTTTGGTCATCGCCCATACCCTCTAAAGGACTTGAATTAATTATGCAGTCATACGGTTATTAATACTCATCGTCAAGAGAGGTCGCATTAACGTGCCTATTATTCGAGTGAATGAAAATGGCGTCAACTATTTATTTTGTATATATTCATAGAAAAATGTGAATTGAGCATCAACCACACGAGCACAGCAATACCAAGAATGGTCGAGATGAATCCAGGCAACCTGGCAAGCTTTATGATTATATCAATAACTGGATGTACCCTCTCAAGGCCGATGGTCATGCTCATGGGACAAGGTGTTAGATGGCATTAAAGGACATAGGAGCGGGAAAAATAATAGCCAGGTGCCATGAATACTTGGTCGACCTGCTTTTCGCACCGGGCACAGGGCGAAGGGGCATATACGAGTTGGCCGCAAGGTCCAGTCATATCATCGCCGAAGACGGTATGCAAAGCTTTGTGGAAAGGTCCCAAATATATATGCGCAGAAAATTATCTCAAAAAAAGAATCCGCCCAAAGAGCCGTCTGGAAAAGAACTGGAGGATATGCGCATCCAATGTGCGAGCTTTGAGTACCGGCCCAAGATCAGCATAATAGTTCCAGTATTAAACACCAGAGAAGAATGGCTTAGAAGTTCCATCGAATCTGTTTTACATCAGATATATGATAACTGGGAGCTTTGTATTGCGGATGATGGATCAGATCAACCGCATATAAAAGAGACTTTAAATTGTTATCAGCAAAAGGACGCCCGGATCAAGGTCAAGTATCTGAATGAGAACAAGGGCGTCTCGGGAGCTTCAAACGAGGCCCTCGCTATGGCCAGCGGGGAATTTATCGGATTTCTGGATCATGATGATCAGCTCCTTCCAAATGCCTTATATGAGGTTGTTCTGACGCTGAATAGGAATGCCAGCGCAGATTTTATATATAGCGATGAGATTCTTATTTCTGAGCGGGGAAAGCCAGTATATGCCTATTTCAGGCCAGATTTCTCTCTTGATTATATGCTGTCTCATTGCTATATCGTTCATTTTGTTGTCATAAGGGCGAGCATTTTGAAAAAGATCGGTGGATTCAATTCCGATTTCACAGTATCCCAGGACTACGATTTATTGTTAAGGGTCCTCTCCCAGACCAGAAATGTCCTGCACATACCCAAAATCCTGTACAGATGGCGTCAGTACGAATCGAGCACCGGGCATCTGCTCAAGGAAAGAGTGATGGAGTCCAGCAGAAGAGCTCTCCAGGACTTCGCAGACAGAGAGGGGATCAAGGGAGTGGTCTACAGCACAAAGAACTTTAATTTTTTCAGGCTGAAGAGAGATATCCTCGATCACCCCAAGATCAGCATCATCATTCCGACTAAAGATCGCATTGACCTTTTGAGGAGGTGCATTGAAAGCATCCAAAACAGATCGTCTTATGATAATTACGAAATTATACTAGTAGATAACATGAGCCAGGAGGAGGAAACCGCCGCATATCTGGATGGTCTAGGGAAATCATATAGGATTATAAAGTTCAATGAAAAATTTAATTACTCTAAGTTGAATAATTATGCGGCAAAATTTGCCCGTGGAGAGCATCTGCTCTTTTTGAATAACGATATAGAAGTATTAAACTCCGATTGGCTGGAAGCGATGCTTGAGCAATCGCAGAGAGACGAGATCGGTTGTGTGGGTGCCAAGCTGCTTTATCCAGATAGAAAAATACAGCATGTGGGAGTGGTTGTCGGCTGGGGTGGACGGGCAGAGCATATATATAAGTGGTCACATTCAAATGACATTGGATATATGGGCCATTTTGTGTCCATTAGGAATTATAGTGCAGTCACAGCAGCCTGCATGATGCTTCGAAAATCGGTTTTTAATGAGGCAGGTGGATTTGACGAGAGCTATGAGATTGGCTTTGGAGATGTCGATCTTTGTCTCCGGGTGAGGGAGTTGGGATATGAAAACCTATTTACTCCCTATGCGGAATTGCTCCATTACGAATCTGCTACCAGGGGACGATCGCTATCATTCGATCCTCACCCCAATGACACAAAGCGCTTCATAGAAAGATGGCAAGAATATATAAAAGGGGGCGATCCCTACTACAATCCCAATCTCCCCCTGGACAGCTACGACATCCTGCCATATGTATCCTGGTGAAAGCTGATTTATAGGGAGTAGCCTGCCGATCAAGGCAAGGAGAGGGCCTTCCTCTCAGGAAGACCGATCTCATAGACGCCTGCAGAGCAGCATGATATCCAATCATCCTCCTCTTCATACCGCGGGAAGTCCGACTTCATATGGATGCTCCTGGTGATATTGTAATCTCCGTAGTACCTCTCCTCTCCCTCGCTGGCCATAGGATAGATCAATTTCTTCAACTCGGCATTGGGGCTGGAAAAGCCATATTTGAAGTCGGCGATGCCGGTGGAGGACGTCGTGATGCTATAATATGTCTCCTTTGTGGGCATGAACTGGGCGGAGAGAACGGTATCATTAGGAGAAAGAGAAATGCCCCGCACAGTGGCATTCATCCTGGTGAGCAGCATATCGATACCAGAATCCTTGGAGAGCTCATTATTATAAAGCAGGCTGGATCCGACATAATCAAGATTGTTCCCAGCATACTCCCGGCTGTTGATTCCCTGGCCGGAGTACCTCAAAGACTTGCTGGATCGGAGAATGGCCGGCCATTCCTCGACAAATTCGCCTATAAAGGTGCCGTTTTCAATTGAAAGGACGAATTCGCTGGAATTAGCAGAGTCAGCTCGAAGGAGAATCAGCCCTTCTGAGGCGTAATCGCCCTTTCGGGCAGAGGTCCTGGCACGCAAGCGAAGATCATTTACATCCACCTCCTCGTAGCTGGAATGATAGGGCTCAAGTGAGCGCCCGCGGTACTCAACCGGAGATATGCTTCCCTGGACATACTGCGAGTAATCGAATTTGATGTTATCGCTCTGCCGGGTTATAGACCAGTCAGTGTTGTTGGTGCCCACTGTGGTGGTTATCCTCTCGGCATTAGCGGATAGGATCAAGGCCGATAAGAGCAATGAGACGATTACGATACAGGCGCGATCCGTCTCAATCTTATTAAAAATCAAAAAGGGACCTCTGCGTTTCTCTTTCCCCCCCGGCTTTCTTCGAAGCTAAAAGCCGGATCTCTCCGTATTTTCCTCCACCGCCGGGCAGAACCTCCACTCCGCCGTTGCGGAAGGCCTCAATGGCCCTGATCACCTTCGGCTCGACATCTGCCGCCTCCAGCTCCCCGAGATGCTCATCCAGCAGAACCTCAATCTCCGTCTTATCCTCTGTCATGGCCGCGTACAGCCTTTGCCCTCCCACCGTCATTGGGCTCTTGTAGCCCAGGGCGAGGGCGATGATCTCTGCCAGAGGAATGAGGTGCAGGTAAGGAGGCCGATGAGAGGGATGCTGGGGCCCTTCGTAGTCGGCCAATAGATCGATCCGGTCAGCCACCCCCAGCTTGATCTGCCCCTGGCAATGGGAGCAGCGTCCCATGAGATCATTCATCTCTTTTGCGCTGAAGTGATGAAAGCAGCGGGTGCAGGCAGTGCGGTTATACTTTCCCTCTCCCGGGAAAAAACCGACATTGAGCGTCGGTCTTCTGCCCTTCTCCCTGCAGATGGCCAAAGCTATCTCCTGGTAGCTGCACTCCTCCACTTCCATCTGATTGAACTCTCTGGCCAGCTTATTGGTGCGAGGTGAATGGGCATCGGAGTTGGAGAGAAAGGTCTTGTCCGAGAGCTCCGCAATCCTGTCCGCATAATCGCTGTCCGCGCTCAGTCCAAGCTCAATGAATCGAATCCGGTCCGCTTTCTCCTGATAGCATTCCGACAGGGATCGATGGTAGGCATACATCCCCGTCCAGGGGGTAAAGGCATGGGCTGGCCCCATGATGCCCCCTGCTTCAAACACCAGGTCGGCGATCTGGGCCCCGCTCATATGCAACCGCGGCCTGCCGTCCTGATGCAGATTACTCGAATGGGGGGAAAACCCCTCCGCCAGCTCCTCCGCTTTGCCGGTGTCCGGCAGGAGAATGAGGTGATGGACCCTCTTTGAATCCTCCACCTCCACGCTCAGGAGAAAGAGAGTATCCCCAAACCGACGCAGCCCATCGTCCTCCGGCAGCTCCTTGATGGATTCGAGCCACAGAGGGTGCAGGCAGTCGCCAGTGCCCACTATCTTCACCCCTTTATGCGCCGCCCCCTTTGCGATCTGCCCCAGCACCATGTCGCCGGATACGGCCATCGAATAGCGGGAATGAATGTGCAGATCGAGATTGACTAGCATCTTCCCAACTCCTGATGAAGGTCTTCTCGGAGTGGGATAAACCCTTTATGCTCATGGCTCTATCAACAGAAGTGAAAATGGAGAGCAACAGAGAGATCCTGGAAGGCTACCGCCGGGGAGAGATTTCCCTGGAGGAGGCCCTAAAGCAGATTCGGGTCAGGGATTATCGCACCGTGGGCGAGGTGGCAAAGCTGGATATCTGCCGATCAAATCGCATTGGCATACCGGAGGCGATCCTCGCCGAGGGAAAGGACAAGTCCGATCTTCTGGCCATATCCCTTGCCCATCTGGAGGAGACGGGGAGCGTGATCATCACCCGTGTGTCCTCCGAGCAGCTGGTGGTATTGAGATCGGCCAAGCTTCCCCCTAAGAGCGTCTTTGAGCACAATCCTCGCGCCAGGACGGTGGTCATCCGCTCTGCTGATCGGCCGGCGCAAGCGGGCAGGGTGGCCATCCTGGCGGCAGGAACTGCGGACATCCCCGTGGCAGAAGAGGCGAGGGTGGTAGCGGAAGAGATGGGCTGCCAGGTGCTCTCTGAGTATGATGTAGGAGTTGCGGGCATCCACCGCCTCTTTCCGTGTCTAGAGAGGATGGCGGATGCGGATGCATTTGTCGTGGCGGCTGGTCGAGAGGGCACCCTTCCCGCGGTGGTAGCGGGACTGGTGAACGCTCCGGTCATCGGCCTTCCCGTCTCCACTGGATACGGAATTGGCGGTGGGGGAAAGGCTGCCCTCTATTCGATGCTCCAGTCCTGCTCCGTCCTGACGGTGGTAAATGTGGATGCGGGCTTTGTGGCGGGAGCATATGCCGCCAAGATCGCCAGACAAAAAGCTCATAAAGAGAAACAGTCTTAAATTATTTCTAGGAAGGTATTTATACCATAAAAAGGCTCGTTTGCCTTGAGCGGGTATACTCATCTTTTTTACTAACCCCCACTCCCCTACCCGCTCTAGCTATTATCGCTGCTACTGCAAAGTATAAGTA
>LNQE01001916.1_pt1 | contig 94585 bp, 85 predicted proteins | sample 603111 | NCBI WGS metagenome assembly LNQE01 (sample SAMN04260313, study PRJNA301899) | hydrocarbon metagenome | isolation source: hydrocarbon-contaminated ditch | place: Germany: Bremen | collected 1998
TGTTTTCATAACTGTCCTGTTCTCTGATATCTATTCGCAAACTAATAGCGCTAAGTGTATAGTTGATACCTCTATTTGGCGTATATTCGTATAGCTTAATATAGTAAGTACCAGGAGCTACTTTATACCCATGGCTCCCAGTAGTTGTAACCCCATAATATACAGAAGATAGCTCTGTGAGGTTTGAATCATAAACATTGTATCGAAGTAATCCGCTATTGTTACTAATACTACCTATAAGACTGCAGGTATGGTCTACAGTGATTTTGAACCAGTCTTCATCGTTCCTTGCTTCTATGCCTATTCCTGTTAATGTCTGCCCTGGAGTAAGTTCATAAGCATTTTGGTAAGTGTATCATTGTTTTCATAACTATCTTGTTCTCTTATATCTATTTTGAGCGATATATTGCTCTGCATATAGTTGATTCCTCTATTAGGCGTATACTCGTATAGCTTAATATAATAAGTACCAGGAGCTACTTTATACCCATGGCTCCCAGTAGTTGTAACCCCATAATATACAGAAGATAGCTCTGTGAGGTTTGAATCATAAACATTGTATCGAAGTAATCCGCTATTGTTACTAATACTACCTATAAGACTGCAGGTATGATCTACTGTAATTTTGTACCAATCAAAATCGTCTAAATAATCAATGCTTAAATATTCTGTTTGACCTGGTGTAATAGTATAGGCTGTCTCTGGCGAAACATTAGAACCATCGATTCCTGCTCTTGCAGTTGGTAAGTCTGCTAAAAACACCATTGCAAATATAATGACTGCGGTAATACTGAAACTAATTCCCAACCTAAATATATTTCTTTTAACCCCCATTACAGTTCCCCCTTGTTAATATGTCTACGGTTTTATTTGTATAATGTGGCATATGATGACAATGTTGTTAAATATTCTATATATTACAAAATATTCCTTCTTTGTTAATCAAAATTGTCTCTAAATATTAAAAAACCGCTGGCTTTCCTCGCTATAAAGCACCCTCAAGCATATAAGCAAGATCACTTTAAGAGGGCCGGATATATTTCGCACTTGGCGGTTTCTGTAACCACATCCAATCTCCTTTGCTTCGCCCTTTAAAAACTCCCCGCCTGTCTGGGCGGGGAGTTTATTAATCCTACATTGTCATATGATAAGTTATCCTCTCATGCTTAACTGCTTCTTCAAAAGTGAAATATCGTTCTTGACAAAAGCTACATTTCCAGCCTTTTATCTCCCAGGCAATATTATATTTATCTATATCTTCAATAGTGCATTTAGATCCGTTTTCAGCCCACTGGAACAGAGTACGTAGCTGTTCTAGGATTTTTTCAGGTATTTCTCCGCAGTTTATCGACAATAAACATGCATTGGTATCGTCATGAATAACGGTAAAATTCAGCTTACTGCCTTCTTGAAAAAATTTTACGCTAATATGAGTTTCATATTCTATTAGTTGGTGCGGTTTTTATCCGTGTTATCATGCTTAAGAATTAAGTTTTTAATCTCGACGTTTTCTGTAGTTTTTTTTTAACAGTTCTAAATCCATAAACTCAACCTCTTTACAAGTTTTTTCATTCCCCGCCCCAAGGGCGGGATTTTATTAAAAGTATGCAACTGTGTTTAACACCACATAGGGCCTTCCCAAAAGTAATTACAGGCTTTACATTCATAGAAATAATAGTAGGCATCCAGATCACTATCCCATTCCTTTGTAATTTCGGGATTACCGCAGTCACAGCCTATCATGTAGGTATTATTACTGTAATAGTCGTCTTTTTCTATATAGGATGGCTTTGGTGACTCACGTTTATATTCGTTCATAATTTTGCGGAACTGTATGTTATTCCAGATCTTTTTTATTATTGTTGACACAAACTGCCTCCTTCCCCATTCTGGCGGGATTTTAAAACAAACATCCTTGTTCAGCAACTCTTGCTGAGGGTTCATGAATAGGCTTAACAAGCGACTTAAACTCAAATTCTTTGTATTTCCTGTTTAAAGCTATTTCGTTCACCGCGAGTGTTAGCTCATCCAGGGTGACTTCAAGGTTTTTGCATCTTATAGTAGCAAGATTCTTGCTTAAAAATGCACTTTCCTTACCTTCTTTTAGGGCTTTTACAGGGGTCCGGACACCTAATGCTTTACAGTTTTCCTTGAATGACTTTTCATCATCCTCCAAGGCTTCATAAATCATTTCAATGGTTCCGTACTCCTGTAACAAAGGGATACAGGCTTTCTCGCCTACTCCTTTGACTCCCGGGATATTGTCGCTGGTATCGCCTTCTAATGCTTTCTTGTCTATGATCTGGATTGGGTCCAGACCATAGACTTCTTTAACATAGTAAGGAGTAAACTCAAAACAATTGTCGGGGATCCCAGAGACGTTATATTCCTTTTTCAGCTCATCAGCTTTGCCGGTGTTCAGCCAGAGTCGAGTATAATCACTCACCAGCTGAAGGCAATCTTGGTCTTTGGTATAGATATAGGTTGGTAGCTGCTGTTCAAATTGCTTTGCCAGAGAGCCTATAAGATCGTCAGCTTCGAGGTTAGCATCCATGAATTGCTGAATATTAGCTTCTTCCAGCAGTTCTTGCATCAATATGAATTGTGATTTTAACTCTGGTACGGTTTCGGCTCGATTGCCTTTATACTCGGGATATATCCTCCTACGGAATGTATCCCGGGTTATGTCCCATGCTACTGCCAAATGACTCGGCTTTTGGCTATTCAGTAGCTTAGTTAGGCTTTTCATAGCCGTATATACACCATTAACGCAGATACCGTTACTGGTTTTCATTACCCTGGATAACGCTGCCTGCTTTTCTTCAGGCGTTTTTCCATAGTAATATTCCCTCGGTACTGTAGCGAAGAAACAGGTGGTCAAGATACTGGAACCATCGATGATAAGTAGTTTATTCAAACTCTCCACCTACCAGCTGCCAGAATGTTTCCTCGTTGATAATGGGTATACCTAGCTTCTCAGCCTGTTTGTGTTTGGCCGTACCGCTTTTATCCGGACCTAAAATTAAATAATTGGTCTTTCTACTTACGCTGCCGGTTGCCTTACCCCCATTTGCGACTATGACATCCTCAAAGAATTGTCTCGGCTTAGATAGGGTTCCGGAAATTACAAAAACCATATCTTTCAGGGCTGTCTCGGACGATTCTTGCGGTTCTTCGCTGACGAAACACAGACCATGAGCTTTTAACTCGTTGATCAGTTTAATATTGTTTTCGTCTTTAAAAAACTCCGCTATTGTTTCGGCCGTAATATTGCCTATCCCTTCAACCTCTCTGAGCCGTTCGGCTGAAGCTGCCATCAAAGAATCGATATTTCTAAATTCTTTGACCAGGGCCTTTGCGTTGGTTCTACCCAAATAAGGAACATTGATCGCATATAACACTTTCTGAAACGGCTGGTGTTTGCTTTCTTCTATCCCGTCCAGCATAGCCCGCACTTTTTTATCACCATAGCCATCCAGAGATTTTATCCTGTCGGCTATTTGGTGCAGGGTATAAAGGTCTGCTGGAGTCTTTATATAATGCAGGTTAAAAAGGGTTTTTATGGTTTCTTCGCCCATCCCTTTTATATCCATAGCATCACGGGAACAGAAGTGGATCAGTTTTTCTTTTAACTGGCCAGGACATTCGGTGCCAGTACAATAAGCGTTGGCTCCGTTAAGTTTTACAGCTGCTCCGCATATTGAGCAGTTCTTGGGTAGGGTTATTTCGGCATTTCCTTCATTTACTGCTTTGACTACTTTTGGTATAACATCATTAGCCCGGGCTACCACTATACGGCTACCTAGTTTGAGATTTTGCTCCTGGATAAAACCATAGTTGTGCAGGGTGGCTTTGGTTATAATCACCCCATCAATTTTAATCGGGTCAAATATTGCCACCGGAGTAACTTGCCCGGTTTTCCCAACCTGCCATTGGACACATCCCAGAGTGGTAAATTCTTCTTCACTCTCGAATTTAAACGCTATCGCCCACTTAGGGGTTTTACTGGTTTCGCCCATTTTTTCTCGCATTGCCAGATCATTGATTTTTAATACCAACCCATCTATGGGATATGGCAGGGTCTTACGGGTTTCTCGCTCATAGTGGCTGCAATAGCTTATGATTTTTTCCAGGTTTTCTTTGACTTTGGTATCCACTACCGGCAAACCGATATTAAATAAAAACATTAACTGTTCAAAATCGGTTTTCAATTCCTCGTTTGATGAAACCAAGTCGAAGATTTTAATATCAAGTTTTCTTTTGGCCGCTATATTGGCATCAAGTAATCTTACTGCACCAGCTGCCATTGACCGGGGATTGGCATACTCGCCGTTGTTAAGTTCCTCAAATACTTTAAATGGGATGAAAATTTCCCCTCTGGCTTCCAGTTTTTCTTGGTAGGATATTTGTTGAGGAAGGCTTTGTATCGTTCTAACGATATGCAAAATCCTTTCTCCTTCGTATCCATCACCTCTTAAAACTGCGTCTGCCAGTTCTCCATTTTCGTATTTGAGTACGACTGTTAATCCGTCTAGTTTCGGCTGAATTAAGATTTGTTGACCCGGTACAAACCACTTTCTGAGGTCTACAAAGTCATTTACCTTATTCAGTGATAGCATGGGTTTTGGATGTTTTACTACTTCTAAACCTTTTACCCTGCTGAACGGAATCACTTGGGTCGGTGAATCTACTGGGACTCCATGTTTTTCCTCTAATTTCTTGAGTTCGTTGTACTTTTTTTCGTACTCCGTATCAGAAATCAAAGGATTCCCCTGTTCATACGCCATATCAAACAGGGACAACTGCTCTCTTGAAACTGCGTTTTTACTCATAAATCGCTCCTTTCCCTGCGTATATAAACGCGGGATGTATTTTTGAATTTTGCCAATAAAAAAGCGACCCCTAGAGAGGTCGCTTAATTCCTGGATTACTGAATATCTGTTAGGTTCTTGCGTTTGTGAAATTATTTGCCCTTAATAGCCTTACCAGTGTTTTTCTATCCACCAATTGTGCTCCTTGCCGAAGTGCCTTTGCCCTAAATTTACGGCTAAGTATATCGTAATGTGGGTGCCGATGGTTTTGAAACCACTCTCTTTTAAGGCCAATCTGTTCGGCAAATCGGTGCAGCTCTCCAATATCTGCCGTTGTTATAAGATGTACTCCATCAGTATATATTATATTATCTCCCCCTAACTGGCTTTTACCTGAATTATTTCTACCTCTATCCGTGGATTGTTTCGATCAACTCTAACTCTATGGGTGATATCTCCTACTTGTGCCCAGCCATCGTTCTTTAATATTCCGGCTTTCACTAAGCCGTCAAACAATAGTTTTTGGCCGGCCATTACATTGTCTTTGTCCCTTCTTTTGTCTTTTTCATACCACGTTATTATGAAGTCAGCTTGGACAACGTGGGGCAGCCTGGCACTTTTGGCGTACCAAGCCACCAAATCGGTATATGTTTGTTTCAGTTCTGCTGACTTATAAAGGCTGGTCCGAGCTGCATCGATCATATCGTTTAAACCGGGTAGCCGGCCTGGGATGACAAGTCTCATAAAAGGTTCCTCCTATTTGGCGAATCTGACATTTCCTCGGGGGACTACCACCAATCCTATTGATGTTTGTACAAGAACGTTTTTGGGCCCTATTGCTCTACCCTGCGCTAAGATACAACCCGAAAGTTCTCGCCAACGTGGGTCAGGAGCAGTGTTCTTTTGGGCATAATGAATTTGACATTTTCTCATGAAGCATACCAATTCCAAAGACCTTGTTTGCCTTTGACAGCTACCGGTTTAGAAAGTTTTTTGATATTATCCAGAACCCATACATATCTGCCAGGCCTATAATCTCCAAACAAAAGTTCGGGACCATCTACATATTTAAGGTTTTCTAATAACGCATAAACTCCCGGTTCTTCAGCAATCACTTGGACACAATCAACTAAGTTGCAGGTGGCCAGTATTTGACCAAAACCACCGATAACATCTGAGTGCTGCTCTAGGTAGTACCAATGAGATCCTGCATAAGGGTTAACTCCTAGAATTTTTGCAATTTCAGGGCAAAATACTTTTACTTCTTTGGGCATACCCATTGCTGCATGGATCGCCAACGGTCCACGGTATTTTGTGCGCCAGCTGCGGGTCTCATTTTTCTTCAACTTTTGTGCAATTAATGAAGCCCAGGGCTGATATATGGTTAATGCTTTTGTGGGTTTTATCTGCATGATTTAACACCCTTCCTGTGCAATATTGTCCCATTTGGTATTGATTGTGGTGTCGGGATCAACCATTATCTCAACTTGCCGTGTTTCGCTGTTTGCATATACTAGTTTCCCTTTTATGCCTGCACATTTGCCTTTGATTATTTTGGCGGGAGAAGATACGAAAACTTTAGCTACCGGCTTTCTGTTTTTGTAAGGCTTGTAAAGCTCTTCCCTTACTTTACCCTGGAACCACTCGTAAACATTTTTAATGTTAATTGGAACTTCTTCTAAGACTATTTCGTTTTCCTTTTGAGAAAAATCGTAGTCATAGAAATAGTTGCGTTCTGGGGTAACTACCTCCAACAATATCAGGGCTTTATCCCAGTCTAAGTTTTGAAAACCGCTAACATATATATCTGCATCCATTTCTTCTGAATGCTGGATTAAAGGGATATTTATTTCTTTCAACTCTCCGCTATGTCCAGCAAAATTGACTGTGCCAACTTTGATTTTTTGTTCAGTTTCCTCGCTATAAATCTTCACAAAGATTTCCTGCATTTTAAAACCTTCTTTCCTTTTACAAGATTAAGTGCCAGGATTAACCTGGCACTTGATTACTCAACTAACTTTCCTAAGATTATTAATAACATCTAACCAATCATAAGGAATTGCGTTTAAGGGCATTTCCTTTAAAAGCTTGCAGTTATAATAACCCTCGAATGGGGTATCGATAATATATCGATTATTTTGTGGTGTTTTCTGACCTCCCTTGTATATTTCCAGCATATTAGTATCTAAATTAATAATATACCCCCATTGGCAAAACAGACTGTATTTAATAAATTCTTGTGAATCGATCATATATCTAAGTCCATTTTTATATGCAAAAAGGTCACCCTGGGTTCCTCGAAGCAGGCAGTACCAATTGGCTATATCGCCATTTGATACCGATATATTGCAGTATTGGTGACATTCCCTGATAGCTTTATCAGAAGCTGGCTCATCTTGATCGACTAATATAATCCTATCGAAAATATCATTCATTTCATCAACGGATGATTCATTAATAAAACTAACTATATTATCCCCAAGATAACTTGGATAGCTATCACTATGGTTATAGGTCAGTTTATTAATCCCATTTTTATAAAAGCCATACACGCCATTAGTACTCATTTGTACCACGCCTTTCTTAATTTTTCTTAGATTGAGTGCCGAACTTAACCGGCACTTCCTAAAAATTCTCTTTGAAAGTATGTTCTCCACCGCAAACCGGGCATTCGTTGTGATCACCCAAATGTTCTATGCAATATATCAGCTCGCAAGAATCGCAGGTGGAATAGTTGTCGGTTTCTTTACCGCAAATTTCGCATTTTTGCATTTGCTCTTATCCTCCTTTACGCTAGTTTGCTGCTGTGGTAAAGGGCATCAAAAGCTGCATTAAACAATATCTTTGCTATCTGGGTTTGCTGACTCTCGATTGCCTTTTTTGCGGCATTCTCCTGGTAATCATCCCTTACCCAAATATCTGCTCCAGCATCAACCAATGTCTGAACGGCCATTACATTACGGCAAATCACCGCTTCAATCAAAGCTGTCCTGCCAAGCATATCCTGGCTATTAATATCAGCCCCGGCTTTAAGCAGTAATTGAACAATTTCAGGATTACCCCTTACCGCATACATTAAGGCAGTGGTTTTGTTTTTATCAGCCGCATTAGGATCGACATATTTATTAAAAAGTAAATTTTCAACCTTTTCAGCATCCTGGTCCTTTATTGCTCTAATTAATTCCATGTTAAGCCCTCCTTTGGAAACACCCGGGCCATTTAATATGACCCGGGTGCTGGTGGATTATTTGACTCTTTTAAGTTTTGCTGCGTTTTTCGCAAGGCTTTGTTTGTAAGCACTTGGCAGTGAATCACCCTGCTCTAAGACTTTCAGTATTTCATTAGCCTGTTCTTCTAAAGACATCCCATTGAAAGATACAGGGATATCCTTTGCTTTGGCAAAAACAGCTTCTTCGATGCTAATGAAATAATTTCTGGCTTCTTCGCCTTTCGCAGATTGTGATGCCATAGCCAGCTTCTTGGCAAACCTTGCAGTGAGCCTATAATCCCTTGTGGGACGCCCACTTAGAGGGTTTTCCGCATCCATGCGGAATATTATATAATCATTCCCGGCTTCGGCGTAAATATTTTTTTCAATATTTTTCTTTACCCACCTTGAATAATCACCAGGACGTAATTCCAGGAATGCGTACAGCTTTTTCGCGGTGGTCATTCCTTCATCGTCCACACCTAAAGCTTCTTCAATTGGAGTCTTCCTTAATTTAATTTGGTTTCTTTCCCCTTTCCATTTTGCTAACTGATATTGGATATCGGATACAGTCCATTTCTTTTCCCAAGCTTCTTTAATCATTTTTTGAGGATCGGGAAAATCAACCGCTGCCTGATAAATTGTAATTGGCACATTCTTAATTCGTTTTTCCGGTGGGAAAGCCTGTGCCAGTTTTATCCGCTGCTTGGTTTGCTCAAGATTGCTTTGCATTAATTCAGCGATAAGTTCTACGCTATATCCTTTTTCGTGAAGTTTATTCGCGGTATCCGCAAAATTGAATATACTTTCCCATAATCCTTCAGCCATTTTCTTTTCATTTGCCATTTTTTTACCTCCTATAAATAACTGTGACCAGAAGCGGCCACAGTTGGTTGACCGCCCCGACCACAGGTGGAGGCTTAGAAATTACCCTGGATTACTCTGTAACCCGGGGTTATTCATTTTCAGCAGCAAGATTTAAATCTTTGCTTTAAGTGCATATAGCACCAATCCTACTCTATCCCGAACCTCTAATTTGCTCAGTATCGAGCTTACATAGTTTTTCACGGTTCCGGTGGATAGATATAATTCCGTGGCAATTTCCTGGTTGTTCATGCCGCTACTAAGACATTTAAGCACTTCTTTTTCGCGCTCACATAGTTTTTGTTCAATATTTGTAGCAGCATCTTGATTGTCTAACATACCAGCGTTTTCCTTTCTTTTGGCATTACGACAACTTGGTTGACCCCGTGGTTGCGTAATTGACTCCGATTCTCTCTGCTTATAGTTGCGCCTTTACTCAACAACAAACAGCCTTGCCGATTATATACCGGCATAGCAAGTACATCTCCATCCAGCACAACTTGGATCTGGAGATTGATCAGCTTATTCCCTTCTTCAGATTTATTTAACATATAGTCACTCCCTTCCCCGCGTATTTCGCAGGATTTAATTTTTATTTTCGGGTATAAAAAAAGCCCCTTGCGGGGCTCTTTCTAACTTGCTTTAGGCGGTTTAGATGCGTGTTTAAATTTTGGCTTTCCTTTTTCCGTTGTTACCGCTTCCTGGATTGCAAGATTTATGCAATCATTGTTCTTTGCCAAAGCGTTGATGCCTCTAAGGTCCACGCTAAAAGCTTTGATAATATCCTCTGCCGGCAAATCCCTAACGGCTTCATAGATTTTCATCTTATCCCATTTTCGGCTTATGGAGCCGGGGTACCATCCAAAGTATTCGCCATTAGTCTGCATAAGAAGGTTGTTTTCTTCGCAATATACCTGCAGAGCCTTTTGCGCTGCATTTAATTTTTCTTCTATAAGAAGAATCGAGCTGGCAACCTGTTCGGCTTGACTGTAAGTTAATATCTCTTCGGGGATGTTGATTAATTCAACAGGTCCCAAATTTTCCTCGAAACAAGTTGCTTTGTATGGACACCAACGGCAGGCGGTACCTGCATTCTTTTTGAATACGCCTTTTCCCATGAAGGCGAGCCCTTCCAGATCTTCTTCTATGTGTTCATAGATATTTAATGCCCATGCAAGAGCATCCTGGATTGGCTTTTTGTCCTCAAACTGTTTCTGTAAGCCTGTAAAAACAAATTTTCTGGTAAATTGGCTCGGGTTTACGTTTTTTGCCCTGCCAACACCATAGGCATACAGACCTAATTGATGAGAACTTATCGGTTCGGTATTACGACCAGTTTTCCAGTCTATGATTGTATCCTTATTAACAAAGTCAATATGCATTTCCATCGGTACTGGTATACCGGGTATAATGCAGGAGACTTCTTTTTCCAGTTCTACCCTGCCTTTATGTTTACTCCGTACATCCAATGCAAACAAAACCCATTCATAAAGGTTCGTTATATTGGAAGCACCGTATCCCTGGTATAATTCCCGGGCTTCTGCTCTTTCTTTGAATGTTAAATTAGAGCATTCGCCACTGGCTATGTCTATTACCAGATCATCAAAGGCATCCAAATCGGGCCTTATCTTCCCGGCTACAGCTGCCTTGATTACTAAATGACCTAGTTTACCTATCTGAGCTGATTCGCCGGCTTCATCGGGATGCTTTTCTATATACCGTAAATACCATTGGTATGGGCATTTCTGGTATTTATCCAGGTTAGAGAATGATATATGGTCGATATAGTTTTCTAGCACTTTCATTCCTCCTTAAAAGAGATTTTAAACTTCCTGTAAAACCTTTATAGTTTTAGGAACGCAGATTTCCTGCTCCACTACTTCAAAGTTCTCGCAGATATAGATTAGCTGTGCCACGATATCATCGCAGAGTCGATCAAAACTCTGTACCAGCTTTACCCGTTCTTTAAGTTCGTCATATGACCAATCCTCAAAATCAGCATCTTGATCGATACTTCTGCCAGGGTAAGTTTTTATCATCATGCGGGGCTTCTCCAGATTGACTCTGGTGTTTTGCCTACATACTCCGCATTGATTGGATTTCTCGGTTGTTTGGAAATTAAGCTGCCCACAGTTAGTGCAAAAGGACTTATGCTTTGTAGGTTCCAGGCATCCCTGATATATAACCAGATAGCCACCGCTACGACCGTTAAACCCTGCTTGCCACTGATAATTATGATCGCGGTTCCATTCGTTAATCAGATTATTAATTTCTATATAGATATCATCAACATTTAGCAGATCAAAGGCTTTCTGTTCAATCTCCCAGGGTAGACCCAAATTGTGGACTTTCAGGTTATTTGCATAACTGCTTGAACGATTCCAGCTGTTCATCGTGTTATAACGAAAATGATTCCGCAGAAAATTGATCATTTCGGTTCGGGACCGCATATCTATTTTTTGGTAAAATTGTTTCACTGTTTTCCTCCTTTCACCCACCCTTGAAGGGTAGGTGTCGTTTTTCCTACCCTTCGGGGTGATAAAAGAGATTTAGAAGGGGCAATTCTCTTCACGGGGCATAAATTCCGGTATTGCTTTGAATGTAGTGATTATTTTCCCCAGATGATAAAGGGTGTTTAACCCTTCATTGAAGGTTGTTGCTGCCCGTTCCGTTTTTTCAGCTGTATAGAGCCGAAGTTTGTACCGATCAACGGAGAATTGATTTATTAACTGCTGCAATTTGATTTCATTTCTCGCTTTTTGGGCCTCGAATACTTCCAGACTTATTACGTTTTCTTGATAATCATTGCTTTCAGCCAACCGGCGTTCCACTTCGATGTCCCGCATTTCGGCATTGGGATAAACTTTCTTGCCATCTTCTTTTTCATTGGCTACTTCAGCCCAGGTGGATTTCCTGATACCATCCATTTGTTCTTTGAGTTTGCTGCACTGTCGTTTGATTTCCAGATTATCTGATTCAAGACTAGCTATAGTCCCGGGTACTTCAGATATGGCTTTCAAGATATTTTCCATTACTCATACCCCCTAAGCTACACATTCGTATTCAACTAGTTTTTGAGCCTGTTCTTGAGTCTGTGTGGTGAAGGGTTCAGTTTTGATTTTTACCCTGCTGCCCACATCGACTTTACTGATAAACTCTTTAAACACTCTGCCCCAACCAGCGATTACTTGCAGCTCTCCGTTGGAATCAACCAGCCTGATTTTTCCAGCATTTCTGGTTTCATCTTTAAACTCAAATGAATCGATGATAAATCCTTCTTTTGCTACCTGCTGCTGCTCTTCTCCCAGGCGATCTGCTTCCACTACTTCTTCGTAGGACGCTATTTCGCCTAACTGCCTACCCATTCCCAGGAAAGTTAATGCCCGGCCTACCGCGGAGGTTTCGCCGTTTTCAAAGGGGTTGGTTCTGTCTACCCCGCTGCCTCCAATATTAACCGGTACTGTAGAGGTGGCTCGACGGATTTCTTCACCTTTTTCATTGGTTATTTTGATAACTGATTTTATGAAGAACTTCTCCTTGAGCGTGATTATTTCGTTTTCAATAGAAAACCGATAATCTTTTTCCTCTACCCAATCGGTTAACATGGCATTCTTCCCGGCTACAGTGAGATAAGCATTGGTGATGTTAAGATAAGTGCCATTTTCTGTAGTAAAATATCCGGCCCCTTCCAGTTCCTTATCCAGTTGAACTACCTTTTTGGCAACCTTAGATGCTCTGGATAAATGCTGGACATAATGCCGGTATTCTTCTGGGATGCGAGCCATTATCTTGTCGTTTTTCTCCTGAATTTCTTTAGCTTTTTGCAGCCAATCTTCTTTTAAACTCATTAAACGCTCCTTTCCTTGCGTAGATCGCAAGATATAATTTTTAAAACATTGCATAAAAAAGGCCACCTGTTTCCAGGTGGCTTGTTTTTATAAGGCTTTAGTTTGATTATTTTTCTTTACCCTGGCAGAGTAATTGGATATTGTCTGGTTTAAGGTACAGCCATTTTGCATCTGCATCTTCTATATTGGCTATGGCTTCATCGACCATGGTCATTTTGGCTTCGGTTTCATCAGCTCGATGGACTATCATAGCTTCTTTCGTGGCTGGCTCAACAGGTGATCCCCATTCTTGCCGGCCATGATGCGATACAATGATGTGCATTAATTTTTCAATTTCCTCAAAAGAGATTTTCAGCGTATTTGCAATCTCTTGGATTATCAGGGTTCCGAATACTATGTGTTCGATTAGCCTTCCTTGTACTGAGCGTTCTATAAAACCCCGTTCCCATGTATAGGTTTTAATTTTGCCTATATCATGCAGAACCGCTCCGGCTATCACTAAATCCATATCCAGGTTTTCCGGAGATTGCTTTGCCATGGTTACAGCCAGATTTAGTACGTTGAGCGTATGCTCTGCCAAACCACCCAGATAACCGTGGTGGATACTTACTGATGCTGGCGCTGCCTTGAACGAAGCTTCGTTGCACTCCAAAGTTTTAACCGTTAAAGCCTTGAGACTGCCATCCATGATTGTCTCTGCTGCTTTACATATCCGCTGGTATATCTGATTGACATCCTGTTGAATAACCGGGACAAATTTCTCAATCGAACATTCCCCGGGTTCAGCTAATTTCCAGCTATTGATAGTAGCTTGCGGGGATCCCCGGTACTCTCCCAGCGTTGCCTTGATTAATAATATATCCCCGATTTTAGGCGGCTCTCCACCAAAATCCCATTGTTTAGCTGGCAATGCTTTTTTACCATCAAATAACGTCAGATTAAGGTATTGTGAGCCATTACTTGCGGTTCCCGTTTCGGCCTTTTTGACCAGAAAATGTTGGTTTATATTTGACACTTTTTCACTTCCTTTCCTTGCGTAGTTCGCAAGATATAATTTTAATTTTTCCAATAAAAAAGCCGCCCGTTTGGGTGGCTCTTGAATATTAGATTCATATGTGTTATATAATAAATATAGGAATCGTGGGGTCGGTTCCCCTAACAAACGATTCTAGCGATATAAAGCGCTGTGTAGAGCTGCTACTCTCTTATATTAAGAGGTGCGGCTCTATCGTGTTATGAGAGCCAGTGTGAACAACACAAGGACTATGAATAACATAGCTTCGTATAAATTCATACAAACCATCTCCCTCCTGCTAGAACGCAGTCAGGAGCTCCCACGATTCCTAAGACTATTATATTTCTTGGATTAAGTTATTGAAAGCTTGTATGGTCTGGGTAGTTAATCTGTCAGCATCTTTGTATTTGTATTCTATCAAAGCTGCTCTGGCATATTGTGATGCCCAGCCAACGAAATATCCCTGCATAGGTTTATACCCTGGCAGGGCTTTCTTTTCGGCTCCAAGGTCTAAACTACTTGAAAAACAGTTTTTGAGTTCTAGGTCGCTGCTGTAGCAACAATCCAACCAACCATGGAAATCCAAAACAATGTCTGGGTTTTCCTTCAAGACGATATCTCTTAACACCTGTGCTTCTGGTGAAGTAAACGGTTGATTGCCGGTTTTATTGCGTGAGTTATTGATCTTGCCCCAGTTATGGTCAAAATCTCTGTTTATATCTATACCTTGAGCATTGCACCTACCGAAACCGTTATTACTTACGCCAGCATTTACTCCGTCCAGATTAACACATGGGATGATAATCAGTCGCGTGAATTTCAGTAATTCCGGCTGATCGGAGTAGTATTTTATCACCTGTTCGGCTATCTGCGTCAATATAACCCCATCCCGATAATACTGATCCTCAAAGCCATGTACGGCAAAGGTGGCCAGTATAGTTTGAGTATAACTAGGTGGAGTCAAATATACTGCCTCTATCGGCCGGTTTTGATAACTACTGCCGATTGTTTGCCTGAATATTAAAGGCTCGCTATTATCCAGGTATACGTTTTCTTCATCCCAACGAACAAAATAACCCTGCTGTTCTGCCGCAGCTCTGATTGGGATAAATTCGTCAATTTTTATTTCTTCAGGTGGTAAATATCCAAGAGAGGCTACTGCATCTTCCAGGGTGATATAATTGCAGTGATCAATATTTACATGGTTGATGTCAATGTATTCTTGATTGATATATACTGCTGCTGAAGTAACTGTTGGCTGAATAATCAATATTATTACCAGTAAAAATATTCTGATCTTTTTCATTTGTTCATTCCTTTCCCTCTTGAAAAGAGGATTTTTACATAGCAAAAGTGCCCCCAATAATGGAGGCACCGTTACTATTTTTTAATTAGTCAGGTTTACAACTTGATTTAATTGTTTTAAAACACCTTTGAATTGCAGGTTTTGTCTGCTATATAATTCCTGCAGTTTGGCATTTTCTTTTCTCAATTTCCTGATTGTTTCCTGCTGTTCTTGCATTTTGCTATGAAGAGACTGAATTGTTTCTTCATGGCTTTCTTTGAAGTTTTCCAAGCGTTTGTATTCGGTAAGCATTTTTAGTATTCCTAATGCTGTTTCCTCTAATTGCTCGTTAACGGACAACATTTTTGGTGCCGTTTCTTTAACTTCCTGTTCTTCTTTAGGCTCATCTACCGGGTTGGTGAGCGTTTGCAAATATTTTGTGGGATTATCGGTGAATATTGCTTCCTTGATTGCGGTGATATTCGGTGCTTTATGCAAAACGTCCAATGGAATATTCCCGGCCTGAACCAAACGGCTCGCGGTGCTCATACTGACATTCATTATATCTGCGATTTCTTTAACGGGCTTTCCCGCCTTTTTAAATTCGGAGGCTTTTTGCACCTTTTCGATGTACCGAGTCAACCTTTGTTTTGGATAACCAGATTGTTTCTTCTTTTGCCTGGCCAGCCTACGCTTAATACTTTCAAACGGGTCTTTGGTGTAAATTGCGTCCAGGTAAGCTGAAAATGGCAACTCCGGATTGATCTGATTAGGCCGAAATGTATTAACTACCTTAATTGCCTTGTGAATCGTATCTGGGCAGTAACCAGCCGAATTTGCTATTTTCCTTTGCGTGACACCTTGATCGTACAATGCTTTGTAACGGCAAGCATATATATATGCTGTTCTAACATCGTGCACCGAAGGAATGAAATCCATAAAATAACAATAAATTTGATCTCGGCCGCATCCTAACATTTTTGCCGCAGCTTCCAGACCACTATTAATCGATGGACACCTGAAAAATGCATCCCTAAACTTTGCTTCTTTTTGACCTTTAATAATTGACATATAAATTCTCCTTCCTACCCCTGGAAACCAGGGGCGTTTGATTTCCCCCGGCTACCCGGAATAAAAAAGATGTTCTATAAGGTACGCGCGTACCTTACCCTCTTATTTTCCTTGCGGATATAAAGGCATTCGTTTTGCGTTCAGGTTCTTCATTCACTGATGAAGCGGGTCTTGCCCTTTCATTACCCCACTGCCGCATTGCACTTATGGTCTCAGCCATAGTTACAGACAGGGGTGGGGTCTCCTGAGTTACATCAATCAATAAATCGGTGGATATGTCTTTTCCCTGAGCAAACGCCCGATAAAGGCCCGCTATAACGATTTGCTCCAACTCGGAGCCGGTATAGCCTGCGGTTGCTACAGCAAGTTGATTGAGATCAAATTCTTCGGGATTCCTGTTTTTCCGAGTTAAATGGATTTTGAATATTTCCTGTCTATCTGATCCACCCGGTAAATCCACGAAGAACGATTCATCGAACCGCCCTTTACGCAGTAGTTCTGGTGGGAGAGCCGCTATATTATTAGCGGTGGCTACCACAAAAACCGGTTTCTGGCATTCCTGCATCCAGGTTAAAAATTGGCCGAAAATTCGAGATGAAACGCCTGAGTCTCCGCTGCCTCCCACGCCTGCAAAAAATTTTTCAATTTCATCAATGAAAAGTACACAGGGGGCCATTGCTTCGGCTTGGGATAAAGCCTCTTTCATTCGCTTTTCGCTTTCACCCACATACTTATCAAGCACGTTTTGCATAACCAGCAGTTGCATATCCCACTGTTTTGCGATGGTTTTGGCGATAAGAGACTTCCCGGTTCCCGGTATGCCGAATACCAATATCCCTTTAGGGAAGGGCAGTCCAAATTCTCTGGCTTCTGGTGAAAATGCTTTTCCCCGTTCCCATAACCAAAGTTTTAAGACGTCAAGGCCGCCAACTTTGGGCAGGTTTTCGGGTTCGTATAGTTCCAGGACACCTGATTTTTTAAGTGCCTGGGCTTTTTGCTTTTTCACCTCTTGAATGGTCTGGTCGGTTATGGCGATATTGTTCTTTGCTAGGGCCAACGATAATAAGTTTTCCGCTTCATTCTGGGTCAACCCTACTGCTGCATCCACCAGTTTATCCAATGGCTCCTTCGGGAAATCTCCCCAAGTTGATACGATTGAAACAATATCTTCCCTTTTGGGGAGTTGATAATCAATCGTAATAATTTCTTTGTCGAGCTCCCTGGGGATCTCGCCTGAGCAGGATACAAATATCATCATGCTGCCTTGGGCTTTAATTCTACCGGCTACTTCACGGATCTTCTGGATTACTGCCGGGGTCTTTAAAACGGCATTGAAGTTAAAAAACACAATGACTGTATCTTCAGTTTCCATGACAACATCCAGCATGCCCACACTGTTTGCTGGATTACCCAGGCATTCACCAACTTGATTCCTCAATCCGTATACCGGGTCCCAAGTCATAATTGATGAGTTCTCGTTCCGAGCTACATGCTCAATATCTTTGATAATACGTTCCCATTCGGATGTCGTTATAGCTACAGCTGGTACACCAGCCTTTATAGCCGACTGCAGATTCTTTTTAAACATTACAATCGCTCCTTCCCCGCGTACTTCGCGGTATCTTTTATATTATTTTTTTGCATAAAAAAAGCCCCTCGATTGAGGGGCTACCTGAATACATAAGAATATTGCCAGCGGATTTGGGACAAATCTGTTGTCTTTTTTTTGGGTTATTTTATTAGAAGTTGTTAATATTTTAAGCTAAATTTATGACTAAAGCAAGAGTAAAATTAAATATTGTATGTTTAAGCTCATCTTTGAGCCTTATGGCACATCACCGTGGTGGCGCTACAAATATTTCGTATTCTTGCTCAGTCGGTTTTTTCATTTTACGCCGATTTGGATAGAATTTATTATTCAGGATTTGATCACATACACCTGAGTCTTTCAATAGTAACCCTTCTGCATTGCTTATTTTACCTGCTGTCTCTTTTTCTTTTAATACCCTGCCGATGGTTCTCAATTGTTCAGGGGTGTATTTCTTTAGCTTTTCCAGGCAGGTTTGAACTCCCGGGTTTTTGAAACTGAATTGGATATCATATTCGGCAAGTACCTTAGCTGGATCATGGTCAGGTATTAAGCACATATAATTTTCGCCATCATTTTTCTTCGCACCGTCTGGTGCGTTTTTATTGCTTGCAGGGTGAAGTTCTCCATCATCATTATTTTCTGTAGTAATCTCTGTAGTAGTCTCTGTATACGTCATGTAATTGGTTACATGACCTATTACGTTTGGTTGCATGACCTCATGTAATTGATTACATGACCCTCTTACGTTTGGTTTCATACCCTCATGTAATTGATTACATGACCCCCCCTGTTGTAAATGAGGATATGTTATTTGCTTTATTCCTGGAATCACTGGCTCAAAAAATGGCACATTAGATAATATCATTCCGGTATCTGAAGTAATTATCCTTAGTTCTATTGTAATTAACCCAGCTTCTTTAAGCCTTCTGGCTGCATCTTGTACTTGCCGTTTAGAAACTCCAAATTGATCTGCAAATGATTGATAATTACGTTGTAGCTTATCGGCTTTAAATTTCTTTTTATAGCCTATTATCTGCCCTGTGACTTCATCTCGAATTTCGGTGGGCCGATACCAATATATAATTTCTGATAAGAGCATGATTCCAAGTAGGTCTGGTTTACCGGATGGAAATTTAATAAAATTAAACCAGTTTTGCGGAATTACGTTTCCTGAAAAGTTAAGTTTAGACATCTCTTCAATAACAGGGGTCGTTTTTAGCTGTACGTTGTTCAAATTAACCACTCCTTTACTCTTTATAAAAAAAGCCGGATTTTCAGCTTAAAGCATCCAACCCGGCTCAATAAAAGAGTGGTATAAAAAAACCGCCCATTTCTGAGCGGCTATGCCATGTAATCTTCATCCTCACGAAGGCACGATCCATGCCCTTAATTGTTAGTGATTACTACTAAACTGCTATCTGGATCAGTCCTCTATCCAAAATATTGATCGTTGCATTTATGTCCCGGTCTATTTCCAAGCCACAATCGCATTTTGGATTCTAACTGGTAGGGAGTTCTTGCAGGGCTTTGTTAAATTAATTTTGACGCTCCCATGATGCTGCTCCAATGAAAATTTTTAGTGCAATTAAATAGCAAATAGGTTAAAATTACCATTAACCTACATTATTTTTATATTATTAGGCGGTTGCAATAGCTTTTAATTCCCAATACATAGGGATTTTTAATTACGCATATCCTGACATTAACATTTCGTTGTCTATACAGCGAGCAACATAAGTTGCCAGCTTAACACCCTTTTCATCATCAAAGGTTTTGATCCCTTTGATAAGACCTATGGTGCCAATCGAAATCAGGTCCTCCATATCCTCGCCAGTATTTTCGTATTTCCTGACAACATGAGCAACCAGGCGCAGGTTGCGTTCCACCAGTATATTCCGAGCCTCTTCACTACCTCCCTTTAATTCCTTCAGATATCGTTTTTCGTCCGTTTCATTCAAAGGCTGAGGGAAAACCTGATTGTTAATGTAGGCAAACAATAACAGGCTGCCCTTGACCACAGCAGCAACGGCTAAGAACCATCCCAGGAAGGACACTAAACCACCTCCTGATATTTGCAGTCCAAAAAATAGAGTGCTTTACACTATATGCAGGCACTCGGCTTGATGTGACTTTTTTTTACATGAAAATTATGGAGGTAATTATATCTACCGTATTTTCCCATATATAAATCGCTTCTGTCTCGGTGCACATTCATGATGGTCAAATCCGGCAGCCAGATTGACTATTTCTTTATTCTCTGAGGGCTCTGTGACCGCTTCCATCTATATCACTGATATATAAAGAGTAAGGAGACAACTGTATAATATTATGTAATAAATAATTGTGCTCATGTTAACTTTTTTGTACGATTTTAAATATCCACGGACCTTAAATGTCCAAACTGGAATCAATAATATCAATGGGCATGTAAACCATTTATATGAGTTAACCATAAATCAGATTATTTTATGTTCCAAATATATTATTATATATATCCTGACCATAACTAGTTTGCAAAGGTTCGCCTTCAATGATTTTAAAAGTTCGTTCTCCGCCAGGTTGTCTTTCTGCCTTAAGATATATGACCTTTTCCATTTTATTTTCATAAAACCCGTGGGAAAATTCATATAAATGGGTAACAAAGAATATTTTAATGCGTTTTTCTAACAATGCACAAATTATCTGCCTTGCAATCTCAGAGCCTTCTCTTTCGTTTGTCGCGGCAAACGACTCATTAAACAGCAACATAGAATTTGACTTTAAGTTGTACACTATCTCGTTCATTCTGCTGAGTTCTTCATCAAGTTTGCCGCTATTCATGGTAGCGTCTTCTTCCCGTTTGAAATGCGTGAACAGGCCGCCGTAAATATTGGAGGAGAAAGACTCAGCAGCAACAAACATACCACTTTGCATCATCAATTGAGATAATCCTATACTGCGTAAAAAAGTTGATTTACCGCCTTGATTAGCTCCGGTAATTATTATCAGGTCTTTACTGTCAGCGTTCAGATCGTTTCCCACAATTCTATGTTCCAGGTTTAAAGTCAGACAGACATCGTATAATCCATTAAAAGTATGTTTGCGTTGATCGGAAGCAACTGGCAGAGGAAATGTCATTGATTCCCCTTATTGATTAAGTATCCTATGTAAATTTAAACAACCAACATAAAAGGCTAATTCCATGCGCAGCATTTTGAAGAAACAGAGTATATGATCATTTGACTGGGCGAATGCGTTAGCAACCAGGTTAATTCCCTGATTTTTTAATTCGGCTAGTGCCCTAAATCCACTTTCATCGCGATCGCTGATATAATAGGCATAAGCAGGTGTTTTGTGGGCAAAGATGCGCTGTATCCAACTCTGTTTTTTGTCTGGTTTTTTGAGAAGGCTATAATCTGTACCTTTATTGCCCTTTCCCAGTGTTGCGCTGATCACAAGTCCGTCGCGTAATTTCAAGTCCCTAAGATGATTTTCAATGCTGCCAATATAGTCATCACCAAGTTCTTTTTTGAGCATAGAAAAAAACACTGTGAAACCCTCTGACTCAAATTTATCGTCATATTCATAAGAGATGCTCTTCAATTTTTTAAGCATTACCACAAACATCTGCATTACTTCTATCGATCTACGCAGTATTGCTTCGGGATATCTTTTTAAAAGCCCATAATAATGTTTTTTCTCGCTTTCAATTGCTTCTACTGCGATATCGTAGATGTCCCTGACAATTGGAGAATTCTTAATGCAATCCTTGAGGATATTTTGACGATACAGTATTATATTCAGATCACTCACACCACACAAAACCACTTTCTTTGCCACGTCAAATAAAAACTGATCACCTTGGGCCATGGCGTTGAATAGAGTAGTTAGTTCCAGATCTTGTATCAGGTCTTGTTCGTTCACTGGTAATGCCTGATTTATATCGAAATCTTGATCTTTATACATGAGAAAAGCCTTCATGATTTTATACGCTCCTTTAAGCAATCATATGTAAGCCGATACTTTTCAGCGATTGACAGCGCATATGCAAGTCCGTCAGCAGGCCTTCTTTCGATCTTATAGGTTCGCAAGGCCGGATTTTCAGGAACTATATTGCTGACCATGCTTACGGTTTTGCTGCTATAAGAACCTAATTCATCTATGAATGTAACGCAAACGCATAGTATATCTAATTTAATTATTCTTTCCATTATCTGCTTGCTTAAAAGAACAGCGTCAGTTAATGTTGTTGAAGTGAAAATTTCATTCATTATGATAATACTGTTTGATGAAGACTGATTTAGTATATTGTAAATCCTGATTAGTTCATCCTGCAGTTTACCGCTAAGATTATGGATGTTTTCTTCCTTTTCAAAATGCGTAAAGAGTCTATCGAATAAAAGGAGTTGTGCTTTTCTACCCGGAACGGGACAGCCTAGGTTGGCGAGATAATGTAGTTGTCCGAAAGTACGAGCGAAGGTGGTTTTACCGCCCTGGTTCGGACCAGATACTACCAAAATACGTTCATGGTCTCTTAGATAAAAATCATTGCACACGATAACGGATTTTTCCGCAATGAGTTTATTTGCCAGGGCCAAATCAAATCCTTCATAATTATAAACTTCCTTACATTCATCAGCTATTTGCGGATAACAGAATTCTAATCCAGCCATTTTAAACTTGGCGGCATATTCCAGATAGGCCAGGTAAAATTGTATTTCCCGATCAAAGGCATTCAGCGTATTATCCTGATAATCGCTGTTTCTCGCATAATAATCATCAAGATCTTTAAATATGTCCGGATACATTTGGGCTACCAAATCCAATATCCCTGCTTCTACATGGTTCATGTCCGGTCCGCTTGAAAAATTCACCAGGTACTCCTTTACAGCTTCCTGTTTGAATTTCTTAAATGTGTTTACCACATCTTCGCTGTAATCAATCTCAGACTCATATTTCCGGACCTCGATACATATAGCATTCTTACGGACGCGGTCGCTTATTAACAGACAGTATTTTACGGTAGACAACCCGGCTTTTAGTTTTTTGGTTTCCGCCAGAAGCGATTTGAAACCGATGGATTGGGTATAGTCAGTCACATATTCGCAGAAGTCAATAAAGCCCCGCGATTGTAAATTCACCAGGTTTAAATCGTGTACCAGGCAGATAACGGCTTCGCAATAAATTTCTACCGCTTCCAAAAACCATCCTTCCTTTTGGTACTTGTAGTAAAGCTTAGCCGCTTGGTCAATGTGATCACGCATTGACCGCATTTCTTGTGCAAATGTTTTAATGATTTCAAACAGAGTCTCATTTTCTAGATCCCTCATAATAGCATGGCGATATTTAATCGTATCAATATCGTCCAGAGAAGTATAAAAAAACGGTTTTAAATTATATTCCGGCCTGTCGGCTGTAATGGCGTCAATAATCTGATCAAGATTTAAATCAGCAAAAAATTCCGGCACTTCAGATCTTACTTCTTTTGAGCGGTCTTCAAATCTTTCAAACAGTATGCTGTGGAAAGTCATGGAGAGACACTCCCTTTCAATGTAATTAGCATGCATAAAAAAAGCTGATAGTCCCTACGTATTTTCGCAGAAGCCATCAGCTGTTATCAGCAGTTCGGATCTTTCCAAAGGGGAACTTCATCCCTTTAAAATAGTGTAGCATTTTTTTATGCAGTAAGCAAAAACAGGTATGAAAGAGACTGTGTAAAGCAGCTTATGTAAGTCATCAAGCATAATAATAATGTATTAGAATACACGAGAATCAATATGGGTTGTGGTTATCAATCCTTTTAATGGTTTATTATTTTCGTTGCATATGTATCCGGAATTGGTCAATCATAAATCATTTTTCACTGCATTGGTAAAGCTTCAATTTTTCGAATATGCTGCTTTAGTATACAACGGGGTTGTTATCTGCTCAATAATCCCCTATAATATTGAAAACAACGGGTGATGGTGCCCACCCGAGCTAAAACAGCTCAAACGCTCTTTGAAGCTAATGGCCCCTGCTTTACAAGCAGGGGCTTTCTATATTTGGAGGTATAGGATGAAACAATCCATGAATATTTTGAAATCCACGGCTGCTAAATGGAATATGTCGGCTAGAATGCTTGAAGTAATCAAAGGTTTAGAGCAACAAGCTGAGCATCAAAACCTAAATGTTGCTTTTATGGGGCAGATGAAACGAGGGAAATCCACTCTGATCAATGCCCTGTTGGGACAAGATATGCTTCCTTCAGGCGTAGTCCCGGTAACCTCCATTATTACAGCTATAGTCTATGGGGAACAGCCCCAGGTTCTAATAGAATATGACAATTCTTCGATAGAAGATATCGATCCCTCACGCATCAAAGAATTTGTATCTGAAACACTTAATCCCCAAAATACCAAAGGCATTAAATTGGTTTCTTTGTTTACCTCATCTGAACTGCTCCAGGCAGGTATAAGCCTTTTTGATACTCCTGGAGTAGGATCCATATATGCTCACAACACTCAAACCGCCACGTCTTTTTTGGATTCCATCGATGTAGCAGTATTTATCTTTTCAGTAGACACACCGTTGAATGATACTGAACTAAACTTCTTAAATAACATGAAATCCCATGGAATAAGCATTTTGTTCATACTTAATAAACTTGATATGGTGAGTGAAGATGAGTTGCAGCAGCTTATTGAATTTTCCAAAAACGCAATTGCCTCCCACCTCCAAATGGATGATGTACAGGTCATAGCAGTTTCAGCACTGCAGGGCTTGGATGGCAAACTCAATAATAACTCCGACCTGGTTAAAAGCAGCGGGATAAAAGACCTGGAGCAGTACCTGTTCAACCGCCTGGCCCGGAGAAAAAGCGAACTGCTCAATACATCACTGGAAAATCGAATGAATAAAACGGTCCAGAAGCTCATACAAATGCTGGAACTGCAAAGGCAGGCCCTGCTTACACCCCTGGAAATGCTGACTGCCAATATCGATGCCTTTAAGCGTTTTATAGAAGACGTCGCCCTGACCAGAAAGGAATTGGAAAGCCTGCTGGAAAGCAGCATTAAAAACATCTTGCGGGATTATGATGACTTGTCATCAGCCTTTCAGAAGAAAACCATTCCCCTGGTCAATGAAAGACTGGAAGACTTCTATAAAATTAGTCGTCAGCAGGGCAGCCACGAATTTAAGGAACTTATGAACGAAGCCTTCGAGGAGACTATACTGGCAGAAGTAATTCCCTTCCGGGATGAAGCTGCTGCTATGATGGAAAACGCTTTTAACGAAGTAAGTACTCGTTTTATCAGCCGTCTGGAACGACTCATTGAGGACATCTATAAGGAAGCTGCCGACCTGTTTGGATTACATTGGGAACAGCAGGTGGATATTCCTCCCCTGGAAACTAATGCCACCGTATACTATAAAATAGGCCGGGAACCCCTGTTCTATGAGATATCAGCTTCAGCCCTGGCCGGCAAACTTCCTGGAGCATTGATCAACCCGATGATCTACCGGGAGGTTGTCAACCGGGTACCTATAGATGTAGATAGGAACTGCGGCATACTGCGCCATCATTATCTGGAGTGCCTTAAACAGGGAGTTCGTGAACTTAAATTACTTATGAGTACTATGGTCGAAGAAGCAGTAAATGAAATCGATGGGCAGCTGCAGGAGGCTATAAGCAGACGCGAAAAGGACCAGGAACAAATTGATAATCAAGTAACGGAGATTGAAAAGGATTTACAGATTTTAAATCAAGTGCTGCCAGAGAGGTCTGCAGCAATTAGATAAACGGGAGTTAGGTTAATGGAACTTATTCATCTTATCAGTATAAGTAATTGGATACAATTACTTAGCTTAAGTTTTCTTGCTGCATTGATAGCTGCTGTAGCAGGCTTCGGCGGCAGCGTTATCCTGCTTCCATTGACGGTTCACCTGTTTGGTATTAAAGCTGCGGTTCCAATATTAACGGTAGCCCAGTTGATGGGAAATGCATCCCGGGTTTGGTTGGGACGACGAGACCTGGACTGGAAGGTAATTGCTTTTTTCGCCCTGGGCTGTGTTCCCTCTTGTATCGTCGGGGCAATTATGTTCGGCACCATGGATGCGGTTTGGTTAAAAAGGGGCTGGGGGTTTTATTAAAAAATTAAAGCGTACTGGCCAGTTTACCAGTACGCTTTCTAATTTAATTATCTGACACATTACCTGAACTTAAAAGAATGCAATCCAGCGAACAAGGCTGCCTGACCAAGTTCCTCTTCGATTCGAAGCAACTGGTTATACTTGGCGACCCGATCAGAACGGGTTGGTGCACCCGTCTTTATAAGTCCGGCATTTACTGCTACAGTAAAATCTGCAATAATTGGATCCTCAGTTTCGCCTGATCTGTGAGAGACCATGCATCGATAACAAGCCTGTTCCGCCATTGATATAGTACCAAGGGTTTCAGTCAATGTCCCAATTTGATTAAGTTTGATCAAAATGCTGTTCGCTACCCCAAGCTCAATGCCCTTTTTCAATCGTTCCGGGTTAGTGACGAAAATATCATCCCCTACTAACAAAATGCGGTCCTGTAGCAGTTTAGTTATGTGAACCCAACCTTCCCAATCATCTTCTGCCAGCCCATCCTCAATCAGAATAATCGGATATTTATCAACCAATCGTTCATAGTAGGCAGACATTTCTTCCGGGGATAAGGACAGGCCTTCAGCAGCCAGGGTATAACGATTGCTGCTGCTGTCATAAAAGCCAGAAGCAGCAGGGTCCATGGCCAGGAATATATCTTTACCGGGTTGGTATCCAGCTTCATAAATAGCTTTCACGATCAGTTCCAGGGCTTCTTCGTTGGTGTTCAAGCTGGGAGCAAAACCACCCTCATCACCAACAGCAGTATTTAATCCTTTTTGCTTCAATACCTTTTTCAGGGTATGGTATACTTCCGCGCCCATACGCAGGGCTTCAGCAAAGCTGATGGCTCCTGCCGGAGCAATCATAAATTCCTGGATGTCCAGATTATTGTCTGCATGTGCACCGCCGTTAAGGATATTCATCATCGGTATCGGTAGAATGCGGGCATTTATACCGCCCAGGTATCTATAAAGCGGAATGTTCAGTGTGTTGGCAGCCGCTCTGGCCACTGCCAGGGAAACCCCTAGTATTGCATTTGCTCCTAAATTGCCCTTATTTTCAGTGCCATCAAGTTTAAGCATTAGTTCATCGATAAAAACCTGGTCCATACAGTCCAGCCCTACAATTTCAGGGGCGATAATTTTATTCACATTGTTCACTGCAGTAAGGGTACCCTTTCCCATATATCGGGCTGTATCATTATCTCTCAGTTCAACCGCTTCATAAATTCCGGTAGATGCTCCTGAAGGTATAGCGGCTCTTCCACAACTACCGTTAACATAAACTTCTACCTCCACGGTAGGATTTCCGCGCGAATCCAGAATCTCCCTGGCCATAACCCTGCTAATCAAAGTCCTCATAATACATGTCCCCCATCTGTTTATTATTTTTACGGGCAAAATAAAATAGCCCCCATCAATTAAGATAGGAGCTATTAGCATAGGCAGTTTCGCTTATATCGCGTGGTGAGCCCCATCACCTGCTTATAGTATTATACCACCGGCGCAGGATTATATGAATAATATTGTCACATAAGTATCCTAACCTATAATTTATCTTGTTTGAACTGCAACAATTGAACTCTAACAAGGGTATTATAGACCTGATAAGATAATAACACTTATTCGACGCATCGACGAATTCAGAATCGAAAACTGTGTTATTATATTTTTAACCGCCTATTCTTCACATTATGACAGTAAGTTGAAAAGAACTTGTTGACATTTGATGCCTATTAATGGGAAGGGACTTCATTTATATGTACCAACCAGAGGGAACGGCACAACCTTTAAGTGAAAACCATGCCCGAGTAATTTCGATTACTTTGCGGCTAATGGAAAAAGACCTGGACCAGATCGAAATGTATATTAATGTGGGCGCCAGCGGTAGAATGTATATCATAGTTGATGATTTAACCCAGGATACCAGAGAAATACTGCTGGAAAGAATTAAGCTGTTAAGGGAGTGTATATGTGAACTTGCTGATTTACTGCAATTGCAGCCAGAGCGAACCAGTCTTACTGGCTTAATCAGAGGAACGATCTCATCATGCTGGGTTAACATATGTGATATTGAACCTAAACGCTTGAAAGCTTATGGCGCGGTAGATCCAGATATTGCATCTACCCTGGATTATTATACAGAAAAGTTGATAAAGCTAATAAATAGTATCAAAACATAAAAGCCGGTAAGATTTATATCCCTCGACTGATACCAGCAGTATACCCGATACATCTATAAAGACTTGGATAAGCCCGTTATTCTATCTATCTTATCCTTTATGTAAATGTTATCGCCTCTGAATTCTGAGAGTAGTCTTTCAATCATGCTCAGCTCCTCATTGATGTAGGATAAGGCCTGTAACATTAAGTAATCCATTTGTTTATTAACCAATTCATTCAGGTCTGAGGTCAGCCTATAATAGTTTTTCTCTACTTCAGCAGGTATCTGTTTGAAAAAATGACGCTTGAAAAACCCCCGGTATATTATCGTAGGAAAAAGAAACCACAGTAAATCCAGGTGAAAATCAAAACTTCGGCTGACTGAAATATCAGGTTTATTGATTTCATGAAGGTTAATTTGCCACTCCTCGAGGTTCATCTTTACTCCCAATACCCGCTCCAGATTATCGTTTAATCTCTCCCGGAAAGATCGGAGATAGAAGGCAAGATGCTTCTTTACTGCATTTAATAATTCATAGGATTTATCTTCAGTTAAGAGAATTTCCTTTAGTGCTGTTTCCAGGGAAATCTTCAGCCACTTCTCATACTGCCGGCTAAGCTGATAGAGATTTCCCTGCCACTGGGGAAACACCTGCTCAAAGTCTTTTGCCAGCTTCTCTTGAGTAGGCAGCTTAAAAGAATCCAGGTATGTCCTGATGTTTTCCCGGGTTTTTCCTTTATAGCTCCCTATTATCAGCAGCAACTCCTTGCGAGTATAATCTGCGTTTAAATGCTCGTCCAAAATAATATCCTTCAACTGCTTCCGCTCGGACTCCAGCTTTAGGGAAGCCTGGTAGGAGATGTTCAAATAGGAAAGACAACTTTCCGTCAGGGCCTTGATCTTGTGCTTAAGAATTCCGTTATAAGTCTCTTCCCGGTTCGTAAGCAGTGCAGACATTGCTTTCTGTTTTATCTCCTGGTTAAAATACTGGGTATTGGCAAAAGCCGAATATCTGTAAACCGCGAATTCCCGGCCAAAATACTCTTTTAGTGCTCTTAAAGTAAATGTTTCAATTTGATCAATCTGCTCTTCCTGAAAGAGGTCGGTTTTAGTAATAATAATAGATATTTCCGGGGTGTATATGGATATTTCCTGCAAAAGGTTAATCTCATACTCTGAAATGGGTTTCTCAGCACTTATTATGAAGAATACTCCTCCGGTTTCAGGGAACCAATCTGAGGTAGTCTCGGTATTGTGCTTCCATATACTGCCAATGCCCGGAGTATCGACCAGCCGTACTTCTTCCAGGTCAGCCAGTTCTGGAGTTTTTATATCTACCACGCAAACATTTTTGGTATTCCCCGGATTTTCGGCTTCAGAAACAAAAAGGTGAACTTCATCCAAATTTATTACCTTGGTGCTGCCATCCAGCATCGTAATAATAGCTCCGGGCTCGGGTCCATAACTTATTCTAGTAATAATCGAAGTGACTGGTATGCTTCCTACCGGCAGTAGGGGTTTCCCAATCAAAGCATTTAAAAACGAGCTTTTTCCAGCCTTAAATTGTCCTAGCACTGCAATATCAAGGTATCGGTTCTGGGCAGCAAAGTTGTTAACCCTAGAAAGGGTTTTACCCAGGGAAACTAAACCGAAATCGCTGGAGACCAACTGAATTTCATCAAGCAATGCGGTCAAATTCATTTTACTGGTATAGTGTTCATCCACTTCAATATCTCCTCCACTGGAAGGTCGCTTATCAATAAAATAAGCCCCTATCAAATTGATAGGAGCTATTAGCATTAATGCGATTTAGCCAAAAGCAGGGTGAGCCCCATCACCCTGGATATATTATCTTCATATTAGTATGGATACTAACCCGGTGTAAAGCATCTATCATAAAAACTATTCTATGGCTGAAGTTTTAATGGCGTTTTTAATAAATATAATGTGCTACCCTCAGTTAGCCTTCCTGTCCAGAGATATCCTAATTTTAAAGTGGCGAGCCACGTTTTACGGGGTACCTATGGTCTGATAAGCTTCGTCTACCACTATCACCAGCTCAAAGGGAAGTTTAAAGTCTAGCTTCTTAGCAACCTCGGCATTCAGCGTTATTTTCGGTGCACTTTGGAAAGATTGCTCCAATTCACGTGGATCAGCTCCAAGCAAACATTTTACAATATTGTCTGCACCAAACCGGCCAATATTGACTTCATCCATCACTGAGACAGTAAGCAGGGCTCCATTTTGAACTTCAATGTTGCCTAACTGAGAAAATATCGGTATTTTATGTTCGTAGAAAGGTTGAAACAATTCCGGGAGTCTGTCGCTTTCCAGTGATGCGATAGTTACATAAACAGCATCAACTTGTTCCGCCAATTCATCGTAAGCGGCCTGAACCTCCTGGTAGTATCCAGGGTATTCCTCCGGCCTCAGTGGTTCATTAACATGGCAGCGCACAATTTCGAAACCCATCTCTTTCGCCAGGCTTTCCACTTCATTTACCGCTGAATAAATTCTGGCGTTATCAGAGTCTTCATAAACCATCCCTAATTTATTAAATTTCATAATATCATAAAAAGCCTTCGTCTGACGTTCAAAGCGTTGTTCGTCCATATGAGCCCATACATGATCTTTACCTGAATCCTCAACTGAATCAATGATTCCCGACCTAACCGCATTAGAGGCGGCAAAAACAAAAATGTTAGTATCGTGCTCAGAGTTACTTAAGAAATTGCCTGCTGCTCCGCCCATCACCAGCATGATATCGATATCTTTTGGGCTGTTTAAGCGTTCAATAATACCTTCTCTATCAATATCAGGTTCTCTTAGGTTATAATAAGCATCATCAACAAACTCTATATATGGACTCACTTCTCTAGATGCGAGCCACTTCCAGATGGTCCTGCTATCACCGCTATCCACAACTTGGTTAAACCCCTCTAAATTATTGATCCACCCGTTTTCCTCCAGGCCCTTAACAATCGCTGCCAGCGTTTGGGTGTAGGTTATAAAATATTCACTTTCACAGTAAGCAATCCGCCACTTGCTGCCGTCTGCTCTTGCAGTTGCTGAATTATCGCTGATATCGTTGGCTTGAGCAGGACCATTGCTCAGATCAGGCGCACTTAAAAAGATAATTATACCCAGTATAGTCAGTATGGCCAGTATCTTTTTCATTTTTCCATCCTCCCTACTGAACAATAATTATTGCCGCTGAAAAGATCCTTTTCAACCTTGTCTGCAACCGCTCTGCATGAAATACAGTTTTTGCTTAAATAACAGCTCTTGCATGGTTCCCCTTGCTGATCTTCAAATCTACGTAAGCTATTCAGTACCTCTGAATTCCACCAGTAATCTTCAATGCTATCGAATTTTTCCGGATACAATAAATGTCGGCAGGGAATTAGATTCCCATCTACATCTACCGCCATTGCGTTGCGGCCGGCCCCACATCCCTTATTAAACCCGACATTACGATTCCAGAGGTAATAATTATTGATATAAGCTCGTAATGGTGAGAAACATGGTTCGACATCGATCCTTAAATCCTGCTGATTATGTTTTTTCAAGTAATCGGCCAGCATTAAAAAGTTCTCCTGGCTTAAGGCTGCTTGAAGAACATAATCTGCATCAGGCTTTGACTCCAATATAACGATACCTTTCACAGCAAATTTTTGTGCTAAGCTCACCAAATTTGGAAAATCCCCTACATTATCATTTCTAGCTACCCAATTTATATAATAATCAACTTGTTGATCAGCTTGTAACAACTCTAGCGCACTGATTGCTTTTGCATAAGCATCACGCGATTTTTCATTTACTTCTTTGGTTGAACCGTTTAGAGAAACATAGATTTGGTTAATACCAACACTTTTTAATTCCTTAAGCTTGGCGGAGTCAAATCCCCACCCGCTGATGGCGATTGCCGAATTCAGACCTTTCACACTAATAAATGCCAAAAGCTCCATTAAGTAGGGATAAACTAACGTCTCTCCGCCGCTTAAATTTATGAACGGTATTTTGAAGCGCGCTGCCTGAGCTATGTATTTTAAGGCTATCTCCTTGCTTATGTCCTTCCCCTGATTCAAATCACAATAACACTGGGGGCACCTTAGTGGGCAGCGGGTGGTCAACTCTATATTCATAATCTCAGGCATATGCATGGCACGGGCTGGTGCTTTAGTCACCTGACACCGGGCTTGCAATTGCTTTAGGTTTTCTACTTCCTGATCGGTCATGTTCATATCAATAAAACCGTTTTCATTTAAGCTTAGTATTAAATCATTCACTTCCCCTGTTGCCAGCCATTCATTTAGGAGTGCTAGCTGTTCTCCCATGATGTTCATGGTGCTGTTGGTGCTTAGGTTATAGACCATCAGATAGCCAGGTTCAGCTCGTATTATTCGCTTCATATGCTAACCTCTCAACCTATCGATATCATGATGCCAGTATCATATCGTTTTCGCAAACATAATCTTAATGCCATCTTTATCCCTAAATTGGGAATATCCCCGGTAACCATTATTTAACAAATGCTGCTGCTCGACAAAGGATGTATTGGGTAGGGTGATAGAACTTGTCAGGTCTAACCTGGTAGGTTTGGTAAAATCTTTATATACGATATAACGATCCCAGTCATAATACATTTTAGATAGCCTGGCTATATACAAGCCTAAAGAAGTCAAGGTTTGAATACTAGGGTAATTGAAGGGTGAAGCGGTTGTAAATATGTACCTGGATTTTTTTCTTTCTTCTGCTCGCTCGGCAAGAATACCTGCTAGCTTATGCTGCAATTTGTTGCCACGCAAGTCTAAATGTACCAGGGATAATTCCAACTGTGCTACGAGTGACAATTCTTCATCACTGAAATCAAGCTCCCGCGCCATATTATTCTCGTAATCAACATCGAAAAGCAATGAACATGCTGCATATAACTCGTCATGAATAAACAATCCCAGCGATTCCCCATGACCCTCTAAGATAAACTGCAGTTCGTGTTCCGGTATGGGAACATATAATTCCTTTTTATCCATTGCCGCCATCACATTGCTTTGTAATTGCAGTACTGCCATCAAGTCGTTTATGCCCAGTACTCTGATGATAAATGGTTGTAGTTTCAGATCAGATCGAACGGTTATTTGGCCCTGTTCAATCACTTCCCTAGCTAATATTTTCATGATGCCCTCCATAAATACGCTCAAAATCGCTGATATGGAATATCTTTAAGTTGTATAATTGAGCTAAACCTTTCAGCAGTTTGTTTTCAATATATTTCCACTGCTCTATAGGTGTGTACCCAGAAAAACGCGAGCGACAAATGTCTATCAGTCCTGGTTTAAGATCATTTTCTTGTAGAAATCTCACCAAACTATTGATCCTTCGGTCAATCACATCCTCTGAAACCTTCTTTAGATCAGGTACTTCCTGCCATTCGCGATAAAGCAAATAATAACGACCAGATTCCTCTTCTGCTGATAAAGCTGCTGCTGGCATTATTCTAAAGGGATGATACCGGTTAGTTTTAAATTCCAGATAAGCCTCTTTGCTTATCTCTATTTTGGTTTTCGCCGATGATAAGGAATTGTCACAGGAAAAAAAATCTAAATCGATATCCAGTATCAACGATTGGCTGGTACTAAACTGGCTTGCTAACCCAATTTCCTGATAGCTGTAAAATTGATAATTGCCCCACTGGTTCTCTTGTGACTGCAATTGCAGACGCAATAAGGGATTGACCTCTCCGGTTTTGAAGAATGTACCCTGAGATCGATAGGAAGCAACATATTTGTTGATTCTCTTTTCACTATAAGCATCATATCTGGATAAAAAGGTATAGTTATTAATAATACCTCGGTAAATGGCGGGTATGATAAAACTGGCTATACCAAATTCCCGATATCCGTATTCATATATTTTCCCCAGATCATCTTCCAGTTCATCAACAGATGAAATAAGGCGTGCAATAACCATATCCTCATGGGAATCCACGTGCAGAAGAGTGTTGCCAAAGGGATTTATCAAGCCTTTAAAATATCCATAATTCCAAATAAAAAAAGCTTCATGATGCTCTTCCATTATAAATAACGGAACAGTCGTTGTTTTCGTCACGTTTCCTCTCCTTTGCCTATTTACCCGAGAGCCACGATGGTTTGATAAATGGAGGCAAGACATAAGCAAATCCATCTTCAATGCCATCCCCGTCTTCTTCAAGAAAAACTATATTATCAGGAATCACTGCATTCCCGTTGATCATCTTTTGTATGGCCGCCTTACTGTCACTTAAGCATAGTTGACGAAAATCTTTTTCCAACATAGCCTTTTGGGCAATTTTTTTAAAAATATTTTGCATTTCCTTATATCCCGGTTGCTTTATTTCAGCCTGCTGTTCTCCAGCATGGAGCCAATTTGGAACAGCTTTTGCCTTAAGCAATTCTTTCAAATAAATGCCAGCCACTCTAAGATACGCCTTGGCCTTGAACCCTTCTTCCGGTGAATAACTTATTTTGAAATGGGATATATCTTTAATCAGTGCAGTATAACCGTAATCGTCTCCTAAAAAGCTTCCCCTGCAGCCTGACCATGAAAGAACACCCCTTTTTTTTATATCGGTGCACCAACGTTGTTCAACCAATCCTTCCATAAAAGGAAGCAGCATGGTCGTTTTTCCCAGCCCAAAATTAATACCAATTTTCTCTGATGCCCCTTGTTCGCTGACATCAAAATCAAGTATGTACTGACCATCACTATATTGGTGCACGGCCTCGAATAGTCTATCCAACTGGGAAAGCGATGCCCAACCGATATTATCCAAATATTGTACTGTCTGCTCCCGGGTCAGTTCCCCGGTAAATATTCTGACTCGGTCTCTATTTCTGGCCAACATTGCACCTACTTGAAATAATCCCACTTCCGTGGGCAATCGATCAATAACACCTTTTAGGTTGACCCTTAATTTGTCCAACTGTTCCTGATCCAATAAATGCTTTAAGGCACCAAACAATAGGTCATGATCAACATAGTGGCCTTTTTTTACCTGACTGGCATTAAAGAAAAAACATGGTTGGGGAATATCCTTGTCACACTCTCCATAATCCATTTCCAACCAAACATCTTCAATGTCCTGTGGCCAATCTTTCACAAACTCGATGATCCGCATCCACGTTTCGTTGGCAGATAAGGTTGAAAATATATCACTTCTTAACCCCTTAGTTAAACATGGCTTCTCGCCAGTCAGTATACGAAAAGAAAAATCTGCCTCGGCAGCATCTTTATTCAGGGAAGTTTCCATGATGTATTCACTGGCAGCAAAATCCTGAAAAACCGCGCATAATTTATATAGTTTGCTGTATGTTTCTGGAGAAATTATCTCCGGCGGTAAACTGGGTAGAATGCCTTCAAGATAATTCACAATGTTTCCGTTCATATAAACACCACCATCATGGCTTTTCATCAACTGGCAGGGAGCATCCCTGACTACCATCCTGATCGGTAAATTTTTCTCAAAACATTTTTGCCCTCGCGTCTACCCTGATTCACTACATTTTTAACGACTGTTTGTGCACTTCCGCCCGCTACATCATCCAGTTCCTCATCCAAAAGTTCATCGTTTTCCAGCGTCTTAACTATGTCATCTCTTAACATCCTAATTTCTTCTAAAGAAAAATGTAGCCCTTCTCCTTTTAGCAGGCTTTGCACCTCTTCTGGAGTTTGCATTCTAAATAACTTTTCGCTTAAATTTGCATCAGCCTCTAGCTTGGCACTCAACTGATTTAACTTTTCCTGCATAATAATTCTCCTTTCAGGAAAACGCTATTTCCACCTGACACGCAAATATTTATGGCCTTCTAATACTGTCGTTCTTGGAACCTCTAATAGTATAAATAGCCATGAACGCTGTTCATGGCTATTCGCATTCTGAATCAGCTGACAAGTCTCGCCAATACCAGGAATTTGGCTTTGCCCATGTGCCTTATTCTACCATCTTCCTCTGGTAACATTGTGTGTAAAGCTAGCAGCAGCAAATCCTGCACTAATGGCTCCAAATACCCATCCGCCAGCTACACCCTCAAGGGCTTCATCAGACAACTCACCGTTTTCCCCTTTTTCCAAAGCCTTAACTAGCATATCTCTTAGAATATTAATTTCTTCCAGGCTAAAGTCAATACCTTGTTCCTTTAACAAGTTTTGTACCTCTTCAGGAGTTTCCAAACTAAATAGCTTATTCGCAAAATCTTGGTCACTTTCTAGCTTAACCTGCAATTTAGCAATTCTCTCTTCCATAACAATCGTTCCCCTTTCAGCTCTGAACACAACCATGTCCTCTATTACCAACAGTGATGCAAACACAAATGGATATATAGAAATAGATGGAACGGTAAGGTATTCCTTATCCTTACGCTTCAAATCATGACCTTGGTATTACCATCTTGATCTAACTGCTTGATCAGTAACTGTTCCGGCAGCAGTAACAGCACCAGCAATCGCACCAATAATTGCACAAATTGCCAGAACTGTTATGGATCCGCCAGCTACATTTTCCAGGTCTTCATCAGATAGCTCACCTGAGCCGCCTTTTTCCATAGACTTAATCAGCACTTCTTTCAACATGCCAATTTCTTCCAGAGAAAATTCTAAGCCCTGTTCTTTTAATAAGGTTTGAACCTCTTCCGGGGTTTCCATTAAAAATAATTTTTCCCCTAGACTGTTGTCAGCCTCCAGCTTTGCTAGTAATTCATTCATTTTTTGTTCCATTTCAAATCAATCCTTTCGTTATAAATATGTATTTGTATGAGAACCTAAGCAATTTCTCCTTCACCACCTCCTACTATATAACGCCTTCTATTGCCGGGCTAAATTTTATATCTGCGCCTGGGGATGCTAACTCAACTACATTGGTTTTAGACAAACTTATTAACATTTCATATTTTTCTTGGCCAGAAGAAACACCGATAATACTCTTATCGTATTTATCACCAATTGCCTCGATGTTTTCCGCAGCATTTTTGATGTAGACTTTTAAACAATCAAAGGCTTCAGGAGATAAATCTATATTGTTCAAATAGTTCGTTAACCTTCCTCCAGGTCTAAAAGCAGGGTAATTCTCCAGGCCCATAAAACACATAAACCAATCTGCCCGATATCTTCCGACAGCGGCCACGATACCCATGTAATCAGCAATAAATTCGTCCAGCAACTGGTTCCTGGCTGAGCCCAAAAAACGCAGTGTAAAGTAGTGGGTTGCTTCGTGTTCCCTGCGTATAACCATTGACAACTGGCGCCAATCCTTATCTGCCAGTCCCAACATTTCTGCGGGTACCCCGCTATATTCACTGTCCGTTACGATTATAAATACATCCTGGTATAGTTCTTTCTGGGCTTTCATGTGATTAAAATCAAATTTCCCTGCACATGTCAGCTTATATTGCGCTACTCTGTCCCAGTTGTTGTATCCTTTGATCATACAGGCCCCCATAGAGGCAGGAATATGAACTGGCTCGTTTCGGTACGAAAACACCCGTACCAAGGTCTCAAAATCATTTCTGTTGCTGGTCTCTATTACCGGAATTCTGCCGGCCAGGGTCTGGTAAAGGTAAACCTTGAGATCTGATGGTTCCTCCAGTTTCGTGCCAGTCGCTGTTTTCATAGTCGTGGTGGCTAATCCCCTTCTGGTTGCCAGTTGGTAATCTGGATCAGCGCTCATCCCCGATCGAACCGGAAAGCGAAGCTGAACCAGTCTTTGGCGCAAGGTTTCAAAAACACCCTGTTGAGGGATTTCCTTAATATACTCTTCCCATGCTTGTACGAATGGTTCATCCTGAGCAGGCAGTTCATCCCAGGCTAACAGGTTATTATGGGTAAAGTTATTCTCTCTTAAAAAGGACAACTGTTCGTGTAACATACCATACCCTCTTTATACTTTCTAAAGCGGTTTAAGCTCCAACTTCCACCGGCTATCTGCTTCCCGACCTGCTTAATTAGTTTTCTAATTACTTATACCAGCGATCACCAAAAGTGGCACATGCAATCGGTTTAATATCATCATTTTTTATTTTTTTCCTCTAACACTGCGTTCAAGTTTAGGCCACCAGCCACCATATCCAGATCATTATCTTCTAGTTCTCCATTTTTCTGAATATTAGACCATATTCTTTCCTTCAGACCTGGGTTTTCTGTTGCATTATTTGCTTGGGTCAGTAACTGAGCCAGTGATAACAATTCCTGGTATTCTTCATCGCCAGACGTATGTTCGCCTGCAGTAACAAGCTCACCAGATATAATTTTGTCTATATCCACAATAAAGGATTCCAAGCGGTTTTTTTCAGTCATTTTCACACCCCAAATCACAGTTTGTTGAATAGACGGCGCCTTGCGCTTTCAAAATATCTCTTAATTGCTTTAATGATCGATACAAAATGGTTCCAACATTACTTTCCGTTAAATTCAGCATCCGGGCAATTTCTCTGTTGTTCATATAAGCCCCAAATTTTAGAGCAATCACATTTCTCTGCCGCTCATTGAGACAGATAAGTGCCTGAAGTAGAAGCTCTTTTGATTCTCGTTCGATAATCAAATCCTCCAGCTGGTAGTTTGATTCCATTATTTCTATATCAACAAATTCCGAATGACGATTATTTTTATTGTGATAGTTAATGATGGTATGGTTGGCTATGGCAAATAGCCAGGTGCTGAATTTGCCCTTTTCCGGGTTGTAGCTGTAGTATTTGACAAGTACTTTTTCAAACACTTCACTAACCAGATCTTCTGCAGTATCATGATCACCTACTCTATACAGGGTATATTTGTAAATTTTAGGATAGTATTCGTTATATAGTCCGGAAAATATATCAAATGATACTGTTTCTACCTGAAGATTATTGACCTCGTTCACGGATTGCTCACCTCTTCTTTAGAATGTAATGCTTGGCTTATGTCTCCGCATCCTACGGTGTTATTTAGATTGCACCGAAGGCTCCCGTCTCCGCTGGTGCTTTGATCTGCGGCGAAGATTACGTCTCTATTCGCTCTTATCATCACTATGTATCGGCTAAGCCAGCTGTCTTTTGACTAACTGGGTGAATAAACCGTCTTGTACAAACAGTTCCTGGTAGCTGCCACGTTCTACTACCTGCCCCCGATCCATGACCACGATCTTGTTGCAATTTACAATGGTACTTAATCGGTGAGCTATTACCACCCTGGTTGCACCTAAACTGGCCAGACTATCACTTACGATCTTTTGGGTTTCGTTGTCCAACGCGCTGGTAGCTTCGTCAAAATATATAATTTTAGGCTTGGAGATAATAGCACGGGCAATTAGTAACCTTTGTTTTTGCCCCCCAGAAAGGGTGCTGCCTGCTTCGCTTATCATGGTATGCATTCCCATGGGCATAGATTTAATATCCTGATCCATCCCTGCCATTCGGGCAGCCTCCCAGGCATCAGTCATGGTCAGACCCGGGTTGGCGGCTACAATGTTATCAAAAATACTGCCATACATCAATTGTCCACTCTGCAAAACAACCCCCAACTGGCGGCGAATAGCACGAATATCAACATTTTCTATATCCTGCTGGTCATAATAAATCTGTCCTGATTCTGGTTTTTCGAAGCCTAGCAATAGCCGGAACAGGGTGGATTTTCCGCTGCCGGATGGACCCACAATGCCAACATAGTCACCCTTCTTTATCTCCAGGACCACATCTTTTAGAACCAGTGGCCCATCCTGTTGATAGCGAAAGTTTACATGACTAACCTCGACATTGCCTTCCAGTTCACCGGGCTCAACCTTTTCTTTATCGAACTCAGGCATTGCTTCCAAAATGGGTCTAGTTCTTTCGTATAGAGGTTTGATGACATTGAGTTGCAAAATAACCCCGGATATTTGCAGCATAGCACCTAAAAAACTTGAAAATGCAGAGTTAAAGGCTATGAATTTCCCAGCGCCCAGGTTTATTCCTTGCATTTTCATCATAGCGAAGAAGATTATACCTGTGGCAATAATGTTTACCGTGGAATTAAAAACTGCCATTTTATTGCCCAGGTTCTCTTTTCTAAAAGTAACATCTCTAACTTGACTAAAATCTTTAGCCCAATTATTAAATGCTCGTCTTTCCGACCCCGAGGTTTTGATTTTACTCACAGCATTCAACAGGCCGAATATCTTACCGGCCAGGTTATTATTCAGATCTACCAGTTGGCGTTCATAGCGTATTTGCAGGAAGCCAAACAACAGAGATATGGCCATTACAGCCACTACAATCAGCGTAGAAATAAGTGCCAGTTTCCAGCTGTAATAAAACAACAGTATAAAGTAAAACACCGAGAAAATACCTGATATCATGGTATTGGCAACCGCACCTGACAAGATACTTCGAATATGGCTTATGCCCATGGCGCGGCCGGCCAATTCCCCTGCTGTATAGTCTTTAAAGAAAGGCACTGGCAGACTGAGCAGGCGATCCCAGACAGCAGCTTGCAGATCTGCTTCCGTTTGTCCTTCTATGCGGTGCATGGCAAAAGCCCTGGTTAAGTTGAAGGCAAAAGTAGTCACTGCAATCGCCATAAGCAAAAACCCAATTTGAGTCAAAAGCAGCCTTTCGCCATCAGGAATAACCTTATCAAAAATGATTCCTGTCACAACCGGTGTCAGCATACCGAGTAATCCGCCCAAGATACCCATAAGCAGCACCGCAACAGCATCCGCTTTCCATATGCCATCAGCTAAATATCTAAGCAGTTCTTTGTACTTAATTACCTGTGCAGGCAGAGGACGATAAAAAGTATAGGCTCGCCCCTTGATTTTATCCGCTATGGTGCTGTCTACAGGCACCTGGCTGTCATCAGCCGGATCGTATAAAGCATATTTTTTGGGTGAAATGGGAATCAAGGCTACCGGCTGCCCATTTTCTTCCTTATATGCTAACAGCGAACCATTGTCTTCTTTCCACCAGGTATCTTTTAGAATGACTTGTCTGATCCTAATCTGTGACGCCCGGGCAATATCGCCCAGGGGATCCTTTGATTCGAAATCATTCCTTTTCAACCTGTACGATGGAACTATACTAATCTTTTTCGCTGCTCCTACAGCTTCACAGGCTTTAAAGAGCAGGTCGTGGATAATGATTTCTTCCGCTTCCGGGTTAGGCTTTTCTTTTAGATTCAAGGTATTCATTAGTCCGCGCAGCCCACTGCTCATATGCGACTGGTCGTTTGCTTCCTTTAATCTGTTCCTGGATATTTCTTCCTTTTTTGCTTGGAGCAGTATTTCCAGTGCTTGCCTGAAGACGGCGCTATTAAATTCCGTCAGTTTTTCAATTGCCGATTCATCGTTCCAGTCAATTTGATAAGTTGGCCTAACCCCATTCATAGTCCATTTTTCTGTCCACCCCTTTAGTAAATCAGCAATTTCCATTCTCTCTTGCTCAATCGTCAGGGTGGTAAACTGAGTCCATTCAATTTCCAATAATTCAGTCCCGGTATGACCTACAGCCAGCCAAGCATACTCGTCTATATTTACAGTAAAAGGGTCTGTCCCTAGAAAAACATCCCCTTGGTCAATCGAAAATAGGTAATTCCTGCTGCCGGTGGCATTTCCCTCCAAGGCTCTGGTAATAAAAAGATCCACCTTGCCTGTTTTAACCAACCAAACCTTTCTATCAGTCAGCAGCAGAGGTTTATTGCCTTCGGCTTTTATCTGGGCATATTTCAAACTATTTATGAAACTCAAGGTCCAACCCCTCTTTCGAGCCTATTTAAGCACTAATCAATTGTGCATAAAGCCCCTCAACGTTTTTCAATTCGTCGTGTGTGCCACGCTGCACTATCTTACCCCGTTCCAGAACTATGATTTCGTCACAATCTCTAATTGTACTTAAGCGGTGGGCAACGATCACACAGGTGCAGCCTCGACGGCGGATATTTTCGTCTACCTGTTTTTCAGTGTGGACGTCCAATGCGCTGGTTGCCTCATCAAGTACCAATATAGATGGATTGCTCGCTAATGCTCTGGCGATTTCCAGCCTTTGTCTCTGGCCACCGCTGAAATTGGCTCCACCCTCGCTCACTTTATGGTCATAACCTTTCTCTCTTATAGCAATATCATCATGTATACAGGCATCCTTAGCAGCCCGAATAACATTAAATTCCGAAATGGTATTATCCCACATAGTAAGGTTTTCCTTGATGGTACCATCAAACATCGTTATATCCTGTTCAACTACCGCTAAGGAATTAATTATTACGCTCCGGGGCAAGTTTTCTCTGCTGATGCCGTCGAACAGTATTTCCCCTGACCAGGGTTGGTGGATTCCTGAGATCAACCTGGCCAGTGTGCTCTTGCCGCAGCCAGAACCGCCGACTAACGCCACCCGTGAGCCAGGTTTCAGACTCAGGTTGAAATCTTCGATCAGCGGAGGATCCCAGGGGTTATAACCAAAAGACAAATCTTTTATTTCTATGTAACCCTCTAATTTTTTATAAGCGTCCTCTTCATTTTCCACCTCTACTTCTCGGCCGACATTTTCATCAATGTTATAATTAAAAACGTCTTCCAGGCGGTTAATATCACCTTGAACTTGCTTCATCTGCATTCCCATTTGCGTCAGTCCGCTAACTGGAGTCATGAAACTGCCCAGCAGCCCTTGGAAAGCGATTAAGGAACCGATAGTTAGGTTGCCGCTAATAATGATGAGTCCTCCCACAAACAACACAATCACATTGGCAAACTCAGATAGAAATTCTGGCAGCTGAATCAGTACCTGGGTCGTCTTGCCCAGATTTTGCTGGGTATTGATCTCTTTGGCATGATAACCAGACCACTTAGAAAAAAAATCCGACTCTGATGCCGAAGCTTTTAAGGTTTCAATGATATATAAGCCGGATACGGAAAAGCCCATTACCTTTCCTTTATCCTGTAAGAGCTTTTTATTCATAACCTCAATCTTATTCGATGAGTATAGCAAATAGGCAATGCTCAATCCGGCCGCTAGTAATGATATAAAGGCCAGAATTGTACTATATTGGAGCATAACAACAAAATAGAATATGATGGTCAAAAAACCAATCACTGTTTCTGCTAGTTCTCTTGATAAAAAGGCCGCCACCTTATCATTGCTTTGCATTCTGTTGGAGATATCCCCTGCAGAACGCTGCTGAAAAAACTCTACCGGCAACCTGAATATATGCCAGAAAAACTTACCGGCATTGCTTACGGCAATTTTCGTCTCCATTTTTAACAGATAATGTTGCTGTAACCCGGTCAATACGGCCTGTAAAATCACCACTATCCCCATGCTCCAAAGCAAAGGTTTAAGCCATTCGCTCTTGCCTCCTAGTAAAACATCATCAATAAAAATCTTGCTGAAAGCAGGGACAATTAGCCCCGGTATTACCATTAGTAAGCCTATTAAAACTAAGTAGATTATGACTGTCTTTGAACCAGACATCCAATTCTTCAAGGAATCAAAAAAGGAATTCTTTTTACCACTTGGTTGAAATTCCTGGTCCGGTACAAAAGTTAAAATAACTCCGGTAAATGCCAGGTCAAATTCTTCCTCAGAAATTGTCCTTGGACCACTGGCGGGGTCATTGATATATACCTTATCTTTTACAAATCCTTCTAAGACGACGAAGTGATTAAAGTTCCAGTGAATAATGGCCGGCAGCTGCATTGTCTTTAATTCTGCTGGGTCTTTCCTGAATCCCTGGGCTTTAAAACCGTGCCTCCGGGCAGCCTTTAAAATGCTGCTGGCCTTTACTCCGTCACGGGTAACTCCACAATCTACCCGCAGTTTTTCCAGGGGCAGATATTTCTTATAATAAGCAAATATCATAGCAAGTGAAGCTGCACCACATTCAACGGCTTCCATCTGCAATATCGATGGAACTTTTTTTCTGTTTCGAGTATCTGGCAAAGTTATCACCTCAAAATCCATGCATTTTTAGATCGGCAAAATCTTTTTAATAAATGGTACTACCATACTAATTGGTCTTTTTTGGTCAACCTTTACTTCACCCACACAGAAAGTACCGTCATCGATCAAGATCGATGGCCCCTTGGGGGTCGACCATTTATACCCACTTTGAGTGCCATTATCCATAATAAGCTCTACTCTAACCTCGATATTGGCCGAATCTCCTGATAACTGTTCCACCAGGGCCTGATTGCCCAGTTTAAGCATCATCCCCTGAGGGCTGGATGGGTATTTCGATACCGAGACCACATTTCCCAGCATAAACCCGTTCTCTTCCTTCTTAACTGTGCTGGGCGAAATATTCACTTCCATTCCCGGCATTATTTTTTTCCCTTGTTCTACTGGAACATAAAGAATGGCTTCCAGTGAGTCGGTAACTGCTTGTTCTTCCGAAATCGTGCATATGACACTGCCCGCTTGAACGATGTCACCTTTTTTAACCTTCAACTCCAACACCCGGCCAGAAACGTTGGCTACGATATCACTGTTATTTTTTAAATCCCTCTGCATTTTTTTGATATTATTGTCTAAATCCAGTATTGACACGATAATAGTATCCTTGAGCCACTTTTTCTGGGATTCAAAATCAGCTTCTGCCTTTTCAAGCTCAGATAGAGGTAATTCACTAACATTTTGCTTCTTCATATTGTAGGCTAATTCGCTTATGATCAGCTGGCGTTCCGCATCATTAAAGTCACTTTTTGAAAGTGCTCCACCCTCATACAACACTTTATATCTGTCGTATTTTTCTAAATCTTGATCATATTGGATCCTTGCCTGCTCCAACTCATACTCAGCTTGATTTTTCCGGGCATTGTAGTATACCCTTTGATACTCCAGAGTTGCCAGTGCAACTTCATAGTTCCTATAAATTTCACCAATCTTGCCATATACATTGATATTAAGCAGGCTGTTGCTCAGTTCGAGATTGTCCAGGTCGATTGCTTTGGCTGCAGCAAGGTCCTGCATACTTTTATTGATCTCAACAATAAGGTCGGTTTGGTCTATCCTGGCTATTACCTTACCTTTTTCAACATAATCTCCGTCATGAATACTCACATCCGTTATCTGACCATTAGCATGATGAATCACACTGCTAATGCCACCGCTGGACATAATCATCCCACCTCCGGTTGCCTTATTGGATATGCTGCCGAAAAATCCCCATAAAAATCCGGCCAAAATCAAAATACCAACAGCAACTAAAGCTACCCAACCTATGGGTGAGGTCACTGTTAATCGCTGATCCAGTTCTTCTGGAGAGGATAAGCGATCCAGGGATACTTTTCTAAAAAGCTTTTTTTCTGACATGAACTTATTCCTTCCTTCAATTAATTAAGTTCAATCAACATACTTAAACTGACCATCGATAACGGTCTTGGTGTAAACTTCTCTGCCGTCAATTTCCCCGTACTCGTTGAAAGTAATTTTACCTAAAACTGTTTGCCAAGGCTCCATTTTATGTAAATAATCGGCTAATGCTGCCGGTGAGTAACTATTGGTTTGTTTTATCGCATGGCCAATAAGTTGCAGTGACTCGTATCCTTGTACCGCCCATACATCCGGTTGTTCATTGTATTTGTCCTGATATTTTTGAGTAAACTGTATTAATTCAGGGGTTTGCTTATACGGACTGTAGCTGGTTATCATTACTACCCCCTCGGCATCTTGGCCAAGTACATCGATAAAATTACCCACATCTAACCCGTCAGCAGATATTATTCCAACGTCCTGATCCATTTTTCTCAATGAGCTGATAAAATTAGCTCCTTCAGGCATATTAACAGCTAATAACACCGCATCAAATTCCAAAGCCATCCATTTATCGTGAGCCTTTATAAATTGCTCTTCCGTTACTAAACCAGAACTTCTATCAACAATCTTTATGCCGGTATTTCCAGCCTCCTTTTCTATGGCATCTGCCAGGTTTTGCCCGTATGAACTTTCTTCGTAACAAACCACTACCCGGTCATATCCCTTACCTTGTGCATATACGCACATTTCTTCGGCAATTTTTTTGTCACTGGTAATATTTTGGAATACGTATTTGTATCCTTTATCCGTTAAATCTGGATTGGATACTGTAGGTACGATGGTCAAGATCCCTGCTTCTTCGTACATGTTCGATACCGGCAGGCATATATCGGAAAACCAATGCCCTATCACTGCTACCATACGAGTATCTTCACTGAATTCCTGAGCTATATCAACAGCAGTTTTAAAGTTCCCCTGGTCATCTACAATTTCTAGCTTGATCTGTTTACCGTTTATTCCATCAGCATTGATATCCTCCAATGCCAGGTCTATTCCTTGTAAAAAATCAGTATTGGCCTTCGCAAATTCGAGCGGAACAGGCACACCAATAATAATGCTGTCCCCCTTGCTCACAGTTTTTTCCCTTTGCAGTGCTAAGTCACTATTGGTACATCCACTTAGGAAAAATAGCGAAACAATAACTAATAATAGTATCTTTTTCATGTGTTTCATTTTAATAGACCTCGATTCCCTTTAAATATTTGCCATAAGGGTGCTGCCATCTTAAGCAGTTTCCGAAGTATTATATTGGGCTGGATAAAACTTAGTAAAGATGATAAATACCGATAATAGCACCAATATCCCCAAGGAAATAATCCCGACCCCCATTCTCATTCCTAATGATAAAGCCATACCATAAATTATCGGTCCTACCATTCTACTCAAATTGACCATTACACTAAAATAAGCTATACCTTTATTGATTTCTAAGTCTCTAATTCCTTTTAGATTCAAGAAATAGGTGGTCTTCATGGAAACACCAAAGCTCTCTGCGATGCCTAATAAAATGATTGTCACAAAAGCTGCAGCAATCGTACCGAAAAACACAAACGTTGCCAGGGCACACACTACGATGAATGCTGATATGATCATCCCATTTGTATTACCTAGTTTTTCAATGACATATCTGGTTAAAATAGGTCCCAAATAGATTATAAAGAGCCCATTCAAAAGAAAACCTCTGCTGATATCGCTCTGGGACAGACCATTGCTTGATGCTAATAGTGGAAAATAGTAATCAAGGAATGCTCCACTGATAAAATAAGGTATAAAAATACAGATCAGGAATATTATTGCTTTTTTATCTGCCAGGAAATTGCCCAACCTTTCCATGACAGAAATCTTACTAGTTAATCTATCGGCTATTTCGAAATCAGTCATTAGCCTGCGAACAAAAGTATATGACACAATTACTGTGATGGCAGCTAAATAAAATACTGCGTCATAACCGATTCTATCAGCTAGCATACCTCCAATTACCGCGCCACAGTTCAACCCTGCTATAGATCCCGCACTAAATTCTGCAATGGCAGCGTTTTTTTCTGGAAGCGAAACTACCAGACTGCGTATAGACATGAAAATAAAGCCCAGCCCCAGGCCAGCTATCCCTCGACAGAAAACAAAGAGAAGCGCACTGGCACTAAGTCCCGATGTCAAATTGCCCAGCGCCAGCAACAGTGCACCAAGGCAAAATACTGCCCTCCATCCTTTCTTGCCAATTAACCAACCAGCTAGAATTATGGCCAGTATTCCCCCCAGCATTTCGGCTGAAAGTGGCAACCCTAACACCACATCTTTAGATATTCCGCCGACAGGTTTATAAAGATTATTCATCACAATGGGGACAAAGGTTAATGACATGCACGCGCCTATATTAACAAAGAAAGTAAGGGACCTTACCAGTCCATGGCTGGTTCTGGTATCAGTGCCCACCCCTGGGTCAGGAGCGGCTTTTCTTTGGCTTCTGGTCATCATTATCACAGCTAGTAAAGTGATTTCTATCATGAAAAATACAGAAATAACCAGCACCGTTAACATGTCTAAAAGGATCTTAGACATTTGTTGATCTATGTAGTCAACGGAAACGGTAACATTAATTTTGCTCAGTTGTTGAGTATTCTGTACATTCGATTCTTTCGGTTGAACTAAACTGATATCCTCAATTTGCGGTAAACTTTTATTTATGGAATCAAGGTATTCATCAAGACCCTCTATGTTTTCCATGCTGAGTCCTTTTGAATATATACTGTCAATGTTTTTTTCAACGATGTTTTGGATAAAGTCTTTACTAGTATAAGCCATGTCAATGTAGGCATTTTTAAAAAGGAAATAGTCTGCTCCACTGTACAAAAGTTGGCCTGACCCCAGGACCGCTATAAGTACGATCAAAACCTTCTTTTTATTCATTAAATTGTTCTGGTTAAATATTTTGGTCCTAAATATTATAATGGATAATAATGCCAGGGCAATAATTGCCATACCTATCAGATAAGCAAGCAATTGTTTTGTGAAGGGACTGTTGAATTGCATAAAGGTATCTTGCGGGAAAACCATTACCAGACTGGCAACATGATAAGCGGAATGGTCATTGATCCTGATGAATAAATACGCTTTGTCTTCGAAAAATTGATAGCTTAGATTATCGTTCACAGCACCCTGCTGGAATATCGCCGCCTTAGTCAGTTCAGCAGGCAACTGGCCATCCCTGACAAAACCATTTAAATCATATAAAATTTCACCGGCAGGGGAAACAATGTTTACCTGTTCTAACTCTGCAATAACATCTTTTAACTCATTCAAGGTATCGTTCATACCATAATAATTATTTATTGGCTTACCATAATGAAGAGCATATTCAATTTTTCTTACTGACTCATTTCCAGCAACCGAATATGTATTTACCAGGGATTTATTATAATTGCTGGCAAAAGTCATATAGTTAATAAAGCCAGTAAAAGACATGATAATAACCAAAAGCCCCAAGGCCATGGTTAATACTTTGCGACGCACCCCTTTTATGTCTGCCATGTACTTTACTACATTATCCAATTAACAAGACCCCATTATTATGCTAATTTTTCTAGCTATTGGATCTATAGTCAGCATATATCCGCCAACCAGCTTAAAACGGTGAGTAATCCAATTTTTATTAGTAGGCCCAATTTTGTGGAAAATACATATAATTACATAGCTATAGTAGCATAAATCTGTACATTTTGGTACTATTTTCTTGCCTGAATAAGCAATTGCCATGCGTTTGGTAATTATGGATAAATATTCCGGCTAGATAAGCAGACACTCAATTAAAGATAGTAATGGCATTCCCTTAATACCTGGCACAGCCCAACACGAGGAATAACCCTTTCATAACAAAAATGGTTACCGACTCAAATTCACGGCAACCATTTTTAATTGTTATAGCAGATAATACCAGGGATTCGTAGTCCTTTATCTTTTTTCATTGTTGATTTTATCGGATTCCCCTGGCTAATATTACAATCGTCTATAGTTCCTGTGTTTTTTCGCGTAAACGCCTCTGGTAATAAACAAATACTGGCAGAGGAACCACAATCCAACCCAGGCTTTTCACTAAATTATTCTGGGCTCTGCTCTTTTGACGACCTATTTCCGCTGTCACCATGGCTTCATACCTGCTTTCTAACTCAGCATCAGACAGATTTGCTGTTTCATTGCCAGGCTCTTTGATACCCATTTGTTTATATTCCTCAAACGACTGATAATATGGAGCCGGGAATACAATGTCAGCCACAGCCATAAAAGCTGCCACACTCCCACCAATGGTCATCATCAACGTGGCAAAGAGCACCAGGTAAATATAAACATTTTTAATCACCATGTTCCCTCCTTCTGGCTTACTTTCTTTAACTGCCGCTGCAATCACTCCTATAATAAGTGCTGCTATAACCAGAATGATAAGCAGCGCAATTATTGATACCATAAAATCACCTCATTGAAATTCAATCTCTAATTAGTACTCCTTTCTGAGAGTACTACGCATATGAATATACTTGCTTGCACATAAGCCGCACTTTCAATTTCCTATCTGTATTTTTCAAGTCTCCTTGACAAGGTTTGTCCCGGCGCATAAGTTACTTATAGAATCTGAGTGATAATAAGGACCAGCAAAACCCTTACAATAACATGATAATACCATATTCCAAACGAGATTTGCTTTTTCATTGCTGGATTAGCCTGGTTCTTAAGAAATTGTTAAGATTTTTATGAAGTAGTCTGTAAATTTTGCCTGCCATAATAATTAGTGAAAGGCAGGTGGTATACTTGAAAGCAACAATTATCTGGTTGGACTGTAATGGAGGATATTTATGCAAAGTTTAAATGTGCTGGTCTGTGATGATGACACAGCTATCGTGGATGCTCTGGAAATCTACTTGAAACAGGAAGGCTATAGGGTTTTTAAAGCCTATAACGGGGCACAAGCCTTACATGCTTTGACCGAACAGGAAATTCATTTGATCTTATTGGATATTATGATGCCGGAAATGGATGGGCTTTCGGCAACTATACGAATCCGGGAAGAACGAAATATTCCCATCATAATTATTTCGGCCAAATCAGAGGACACGGATAAAATTGCCGGACTTAACTTTGGGGCAGATGATTATGTAAGCAAACCTTTTAACCCTTTGGAATTAATGGCCCGGGTTAAATCGCAGATGCGCCGGTACACCGCCCTGGGGAGTATAGCCCTTAAAAGCGGAATATTAAAAACCGGTGGTTTGGAACTGGACCGGGAAGGCAAAGAAGTCCGGATAGATGGAGAAATCGTTCGGCTGACTCCGATAGAATACGGGATAGTAGTTTTTTTAATGGAGAACATGGGTCATGTGTTCTCAATAGCCCAGATCTATGAGCAGGTGTGGAATGAACCTTCTTATTCGGCAGAGAACACGGTGGCTGTACATATAAGGAGGATTCGGGAAAAAATTGAAATCAATGCTAAAGAACCAAAATATTTAAAGGTGGTATGGGGTATTGGATACAAAATCGAAAAATATTAGCTATTCCAGCGGAGTTAGACTGCTGGCTATTATCATAGTATGGCTGGGATTTTTAGGGACTATAGGCAGTTGTCTTTTTTTGCTACAGAATCAAGAGGTGGCACGTTTATCAAGTTATACCGAAACCTATTCGTACCAGAACAACTTTTCCCAGGCAGTAAAAAATACAGTGGATTATCATGTGGTGCTCAAAAGCGAAGACCATATTAAAATCTCTGCCGAAGATTCTCAAACCGAATCCCATAATATACAACGCTTTCATCGCATCGAAAATCAATTTCCTGCCATGGTCAATTACGTTTATTATGTCCAGAATACCGAAACTGGAGAAAAGTGGACCAATCTAAATTCAGAGACTTCAGAGACGACTGATCCGATCCAATTTATTCAAAGGCAGAGGGTTAATGCCTTCTTTAACGCCTGGACATCTGATGCCACTGTACCCATATTTGAAGATGTAGCAGGTATGATGACTGACAGCCCTTATGAAGTATATGCAGCTGTTGTGGAACCGCTGGAGCCCGGGGATATATTCTATGATGCCTTTATGGATTACACTGAGGCCAACATACATCTCCAGATTGCCACAAATGCAGCGATTGTATCTTTCATACTTATGGCCGTTGCTTTCATATATCTGATTTATGTGACCGGACGCCGGGAACCTGAGGAAATAATGGCCAAGCGGCCAGTCAGGCTGTATACTGACGTGCATACCATCCTGGTTTGTATTGCGGCATTTGTTTCACTGCTTATGGTAGGAGGCCTTTTCTTCAATATGTCTGCCGATTTGCCAATACTCATTGCCATTTCCGTTATTCTCAGCCTGGATGTCTTTATTGGTATATTCTATGTTTTGGCCATGGTGGAACAGATTAGGACCAGGCAGATTTTCACCAACAGCCTTATCTTTCAGCTCATTTCCGGTATCAGAACCTACCTGCGTCTGGCTTTCCAGGGCCAGGTATTTAAAATATGGATATTGCTGCTTCTTTTAGGCTATGGCTTCATAAACGGGTTGCTGTTTATGCTTTGTGCGGAAACCTACTATGGTTTTGTCAATGGGACTTTCCTTTTCATGTTCTTTATATTACTGGCCTTTAATGCTGGAGCGGTCTATTTCGCAGGCAGATCACTTATCGCTCTATCCCTAATCATGGAAGCGGTAAAGGAGATATCGGCTGGAAATACGGACTATCCCTTGAACAGCACCGACATTCCGGTTAGTTTTTACGCTTTTGCCCAGGACATTCTAAACCTTCAGGGAGGATTGAAAAAAGCGGTAGCCGTGGCGGTCAAAGGGGAGCGGATGAAAACTGATCTTATCACCAATGTCTCTCATGATCTAAAAACCCCGTTGACCTCCATCATCAATTATGTTGACCTGCTAAAGCAGGAAAACCTGGAGAATGAAAAGGCAACCGGATATGTTAATATACTGGAGGAAAAATCTTCTCGTCTAAAACAGCTCATCGAAGACCTGGTGGAAGCCAGCAAGGCCTCCAGCGGCAACCTGGCCATAATCGGGGAAAAAGTGAATCTGCAAGAATTGATAATGCAGGCTGGCGGTGAATATGAGGAGAAGATCCAACAGGCCCAGCTGGATCTTCATATCCATGCGGGTGATGAGACTATCTCCGTACGGGCAGATGGCCGACATATGTGGCGCATTGCCGAAAACCTGCTGTCTAACGCAATCAAATACTCCATGCCCCACACCCGGGTATACATCGATACTAACTCAGAGGAAGGCTATGGATCTTTTACTATTAAAAACATATCCGCCTTTCCCCTTAATATCTCTCCCGAACAGCTTACCGAACGTTTTGTACGGGGGGACGAATCAAGGAGTACGGAAGGATCTGGGCTGGGTCTTTCCATAGCTCAGAGTTTAACTGCTTTGCAGGGAGGAAAATTTCAGCTGGAGATCGATGGTGATTTATTCAAGGTGACGGTAGCCCTTCCTTTGTGGGCAGAAGAACAGGAATAATCAATAAGACATCATATATTATCATTTTAGCTCGCAATATTGGCTCTTGCGAGCTGTTTTTTACATTAACTGTTCTTACCTTACCTGTAAATTCATATATATTAGCGAATAAATATAGCGATTATTATAAGAGTTTTAGTTTTTCGCCAGAAAAGAAGAAGCCCTATCCGGATCTATTGGGATCGATCATGCATATTAGCGATCAACGTCTCCGGAGAAGGACTTCCTGCTATTCCTGCATATTCTAAATAGTGTCTATTGTAACAATATTTCATTAAGCTCCGTAAAGTGTTAGAGAAATCGATGTGTTACCGAAAAAGCATTAGCTGACCGGAGATAAATTATCAAGAAAGGAGATAATACTAGTGGCCTATTGGTTGCATTGCCAATCTTGTAAGCAGTGGAGCAGATCCACTATTCCCCTATCCGATGAGATGTCCTGTTCCTTTTGCAGCAAACCATTTATCAAGTTCAAACCATCTATTGATTCCATTCTGGACCAAGAAACTGTAGAAAAATCACAAGAACTACAAAAAGAAACTAAAGCGACTGCAATACCAAAAATACCAGACAAGGCTGAAATAGCCGAAACACCTGAGGCCAGCGAAACATTGGCAATTCCAGAAACGCCAGAAGCACATGAGGAACAAGACACAAACACGCCGGAAATATCAGAACCTGCAGATGACCAGGATATAAACGATACAGAAACCGCAGATGAACAAGATACAAATGATACATCTGAGATATCAGAAACCACATATGAACAAGATACGTCCGAAACACCAGAGATGTTTGACATGTCCGAATCTCTAGATGCAAGTGAAACGTCAGAAACTCCAGAAGTCCCAAAAATGACAAGAACGCATGAAACATACCTGGAAAAGAAGAGGCGGATAAGGAAGCCTCGTTAACTATGCTATGATGTTCTGCTCAATAATGAGGAACCCCCTAGCAGGTAGACGGCGTTAGGGATCGATCCCACCTAACGCCTTTTCTGTGAGCACATTCCGTACAATCATGGGGTCTTGCAGTGTGCTGGGGACAGGGTTTCTATATCCTAAGCTCATTGAACAATCAGACTTCAAACAGCATACGAATATCTTCTTCACTCATTTTACTCAGGAAGTTCTCACCGGGTTGGATCACGGCATCAATCAATGCTTTCTTTTTTTCTTGCAAATCGAATATTTTCTCTTCCACGCTATCTTTACTAATAAGTTTTATCACCTGGACAGCATTCTTCTGCCCGATACGATAAGCTCTATCAGTTGCCTGATCTTCTACCGCCGGATTCCACCAGGGATCGTAGTGAATAACCACATCGGCACCGGTCAGATTCAATCCTGTTCCTCCTGCCTTAAGTGAAATCAGAAATACCTTCTGCTGGCCGGCGTTAAATGAATGGACTAACTTCATACGCTGCTCGGCAGCAGTTGAACCGTCCAGATAGTAATAAGATATGGAGGAGCGGTGCAGTTCTGCTTTTATCAGGCTCAGCATACTGGTAAATTGTGAAAAAACCAGTATGCGATGCCCACTGTCAATAGCATCCACGAGTATTTCCATTAGAAGCTCAAGCTTGCCGCTTCCTCCAGTGTAGTTTTCTATAAATAGTGAAGGGTGGCAGCAAATCTGTCTCAGTCTGGTCAAAATCGATAATATCTTGATCTGACTCCTATTAAAACCGTACTTCTGTACTTCCTCCCGAAATTCGTTTTGGGCTTGCAAGAGGTAGGCAAGATAGAGCTTTCGTTGTTCTGCAGTCATGGAATTGGACATCTTATTTTCTGTTTTTTTCGGCAATTCTTTAAGAACTTCCCTTTTCATTCTTCTCATAACAAAGGGCTGGATATGCCTCTTTAATTCCTGTATTGCTTCAGGTTGATTGTCTTTTACAATGGGTACCTCGTATCGGCTTCTAAATTTATTATGACTTAAGAGATAACCGGGCATCAAAAAATCAAATATTGACCAGAGCTCACTCAGGGAGTTCTCTATTGGTGTTCCAGTAAGGGCGAAGCGTGCTGAGGCCTGAATATGTTTGACAGTTTTAGCTACTTGGGTATTCGGATTTTTAATATTTTGTGCCTCATCCAGGATACAATATCTGAATTGCATGTCCTGGTATAGGGCCAGGTCTCGCTTGATAAGGGCATAAGAAGTTACAATAAGATCCGGCATATCCAGAGAAGCCATAATTTCCCTGCGTTCCCGCTGATTTCCCGACATAATGACAACCTTGAGATCCGGGGTGAACCGCCGGGCTTCATCCTGCCAATGGTACATCAACGAAGTTGGAACGATAGCCAGTGATGTCAGACAGCCTTTTGCCTTTTCCGAAAGCAAGAGGCTGAGTACCTGCAGAGTTTTGCCCAGACCCATATCGTCCGCTAGAATGCCCCCAAACCCATAAACAGACAGTGATTTTAACCACTTAAAGCCGTTTTCTTGATAATGCCGAAGCTTAGCTTGCAGGGAGGCAGGAATTTCATATTCAGATTCCTGAGGTTCTCGAATCTCTCTCACCAGGGCCTTGAAGGCCCCATTGCCCTTGATATTAAGTCCCCTTGCCCGGGCTGCTTGATCCAGGTAGGGGGCTCGATAGGCAGGGAGTTGGATCTTACCCGCAGCTATCTCATGACTTCTGATATCCAATTCCGCCATAAGTTCAACGACCCCTTTGAGTTCGCTGTTATCAAGAGCAAGATAACTTCCGTTTTTTAAGCGGTAATAATTTTTCTTCATCTTGTAGGATTTTAGCAATCCTATAAATTCCCGGGGAGAAATATCCTGATATTCAAGGGATAATTCCAGGAGGCCACTTCCGGTATTCATCCTTACACCAGGGAAAACTCCGGCATCATATTTGATTCTGGCTTTAAAATCGTCGGAATAAAAAAGCTCGGACAGAGTTTCCAGTTCAGGTAAGGCATCCTGAAGGAATTTGAAGACCAGTGCTTCCTCCTCCAGCACGAATGACCCTTGGAGCAATTGGAATTTGTATTGGCGGAAAATATTGATAAGCTGTTTTTCCTTTTTGATAGACCTCAAGAGCACTTTTCCATCTGAGTTTTTGATTGCTTCATTATGTTGCTCTAGGGCAGGGTTCAGGCGGTGGGTGCTGTATTGAAATTCAATCCGGGCCGCAATGCCGTTCTGAAAACGATCAAAATACACTTTTTTTTCAGGTTCCTCAAAAGAATACTTCTCCGACAAAGCTGGTTCAACATCAATATCAATAACACTTTCCAGAGCGGGGCGGACCGTCGAAAAAAAACGGGCCACATCGTTATCGCTAATAGACAGCTCAGGTCGAGGATTCTGTGCGAAAGCAGCAATTAAAGGGGTTATGGTCTGTGCAAACAGATCATCAACATGATATATCAGACCCTGATGATAAATATACCGGTTATCTGCATCGAGCCCGTAATATACCTGGCTCTGCGTGTCCAGCGCCAACTTGATGCCACCAGGTATACCCCGCAGATTAAGCGGAAAAGGCGGTCTGCCCTTATAGATGCTAATCCCATTTACTTTGTGATTATTTATGTAAGCATCGAAGGTTTTATCCTCCATTATCTCCAGGAATCTGAGCAGCATGGAGTTTGTCAAACGCATGGCTTTTTTATTAGAAAAGGTCAAGCCTAGTGTATACCCATAGGTTGACCATCCCTGTAAATATTTTTCGTCGCTGTGGGCATCAATAATTATCCGCAACAGTGCAGCTGAAGTTTCATCGAAAATAGCCTCCCTGGGACGGAAGGTATAGTTTTTTCCAAAGTAAAGGTCTCGTTTGTTCAGATAGGCAGTCAAGAAATCAGGAATATCCTTCATCACATAGGGCCGGTTGTTTCCAATATGAAACTCCAGGCTGTGCTGCTTTCTTCTTCCAATCTCTGAAAGGCAAAAGGTTGGAACGATCATGGTGTTCGCTTCCGGTTTTTTCCCGCTTAAATCAGACGCAGCAGGCAGCTCCTGCTCAAACCAATTCATAAGCGTGGCAGAGATGTGGTCACTTTGTAAAGTTGGGGAACCTGAGCGGGTTCTCTTAGGGGAAGAAAAAACCACGTTATTACTGGGAGGAGCAAAATAGATAGCCCACTGCTCCTGTATTACTTTCATCAGTGCCACGATATGTTTGCAGGCACCTTCATATTCATAATATGCCTGGCAATCACAATCATAATCATCAACGAGCAGGTCTTCGTTGAAATGTACTGCTACATCATAGTGTACTGAACCTGCTACAGTGGCATTAAAGGACCGATGGACTTTATCGAAACTAAGCTTTTTTACACGAGCTTCATTATAATACCTTATTCCCCGGTGATATACAGCACTGCTGCTGGCTTCATTCTTTATCCTTGATTCGCTTAGCATTTATTACTCCTTATTGGATAAGATGTTTGGTAAGATCGAGTATATAGGCTCTTTTATTATAAACGGCTTACATTGTACAGGAAAATTTGAAAATATATATTTTGCTATTATAACATTATCCGCAGGTTCTTTTTAAGTTAATAATAAAATAGCTCTTGCCACTCCTGTGCTAATATTTCAATACAAGTTTATCTCCTGATAAGCATTTCAAGGCCAGGTTAGTAAGCAAGCCGGTGTTATCATTAAGTGCTATACTACCATATAAGAAAGATAGATTAAAACAGTAAGGATGGGAGAATGAAGGTTAATTGCTGAAATCCTTTTGCATATAAACTACATCAAAATTACGGTCAAACTTGTTGCCGATGTTTTTCAATGCACCACAGATTTCAAACCCATGTTTTTGGTGGAACTTCAAACTCGGATGATTTTCTGATGAAATTTCTGCAATAATATGCTTTATACCCACTTCTTTGGCCATGGTTTCCAACTTCCCAAGACATTGAAGTCCTACACCCTGGCCCACATAATCTGGTGAAATAAAATAGCTGATAGTAGCCGTTTGTTTAAAGGTCGAAAATGGGCTGTAAGCACTTAACAAGCAGAATCCTACCATTTCCTGGGTATCTGAATTAATGATGGCATAAGCGGGATACCCCTTCGTTTTCTCCATTAACATAGTAAAGAATTGTTCGGGCAGAGTAGAAGCGGGAAATGCTGCCGTGCCATTTTCGATATAGTAATTAAATATTTTCATTATAGATGTCCGGTGTTTTCTATCCATTTTCTCAAACTTCATTAAATTAGTATATCCTCCTTCGGCCAACTAATAATATTCAAAAAGATGCCAGAATCGAGTCTTGGCTCCATCCTGGTTTTCTGCATCCTTTTTTAAAATATCGAATAAGTTCAACTTTTACATTATCAAGAGCAATTAATAATCAACTCATCAATCAGTTTATACTGGTAGCCGAATCCTTTACTTTATCTTTTTGCTGCACTCGTATGCTGCCGCAATAGCACCGGGTACACCACCGATCTGAAACGCCCAGCAGGAGCCGATGTAAAGGTTTCTGACCGGGGTTTCGATATTCACGCTTACGGGGTTTTTAAAGAACCTCTTATTAGGGTTCCAACTCCAGGCCGAGGTGGCTCCGTCGCTATTATGAGTGAATCTTTCATAAGTGAGGGGAGTTGCGGCATCTTTATATTCAATACATTCCGGCAGGATGGGAACCAGCCTGGATGCGTTATCAATCATGGTCTCCATAGCTTTTTCCTTCAGCTGTTTGTAAGCCTTCCTATCACCACCACCCCAATTGTTCATCCAACGGAAGGGCACTATGGTCTGAAGCATTAATGATGATTTTCCCGCCGGAGCTAATTGAGGGTTGATCATAGAAGGTGAATAGAGGTAAACATTAGTTTTGCTAAAAAATTCCTGGTCATCAGAATTATAAATGTCGTAACCAGGCTGATAGTAAAAGGGAAATACATGGGGGACCTTCATATATTGGCCCAGTTCTTCATTGGAAATATTCAATCCCAGATATACGGTAAAGCAGCCCTCGGATACAGCAGCGCTTTCAATGCTATCCTGCAGGGCTGGTGAAATGAGACTCTGGTCGTCTATAAGCTTCAGCAGTGTTTTCTTGTAATCACAGGCGGCAATAACATAATCCGCATAATGAACAGTATCCTGGCAGGAAACCCCTACTGCGGCCCCGTTTTCAGTGATTATCCTATCCACATAAGACTTCAGCCTCAAATCCCCACCCAGTCCCTTGAAGTTCTGGACCAGAGTATCAGCCCATGATTGCATGCCGCCTTTGACCGTCCACAAGTCGCTTAACACCGATAGTAAACCATTGCCGAACATAGCAGGCATATCGGGATAACTGGTCCCCTGGAACAGTTGAAACAGCTTGGAATCCTTTTTAAAATACCTGGCGGCAAACTCTGAAGATGTCATGTTGCCAAACTGCTTGAATATTCTGTTTTGCTCCGGAAAGCTCAGGATGAAAGGAAGCATTGATTTGAACATCTCCCAGCCACTGAAAAGATTAGGCATAGGTTGGTCCATGCTGGCCATAAAGCTCATTATTCGGTCCAAATCGGAAAAAGCCAAATCCAATTGTTCTTTTTCGGCTGGAAAAGCAGTGTAAATCATTTTTTTGTAGTCCTGATAATTATCAGGAATTTCATCAAAATCCTCGGAAATGAGCCTGGCTCTTATTCTTTCAAAATCTATTTTCTCCAACACACCGATATCCTTCATGGCCTTGAATACTGACGACGAAGCTTCAAAGGAAACAGTTCCGCTTTCAAAATAATAACCTTTGCGGCAAAAGCCAGCGGTATAGCCACCCGGCGTTAGGTGGGATTCAAATATGCTTACCTGGTGTCCCTTCTGGGCCAGAAGGTTGCCGGCAGTAAGTCCGCCTATTCCCGATCCGATTATTATTACCTTTTTCATTTTTCCACTCCCTATTAATTAGTAATGATTTGCACCGGTATCAATACACCACCGAGTAATTGCCTATACCTCATCACTCCAGCTGAATCTCATTAAGTATTTCTGTATTACATAAAAAGTAAGGATGGAAATTCAACTTGTGCTGGTCTGATTTCTTGTCCATATAGCCTCACCTTAAGAGCATTAAATAGGGATAATACGAACAGTACCCGAATTAGGTCAATACTTAAGAAAGGACTTGACCCCCTTCCCGGATCATTAAGTGCCAGTCTAATGAGCTGAAACTATAAGTCGAACAATTGGTCTTTTGGGGCTTGTATTAGATAGGCACATCTGTAAAGAATTGTATCTGCTTTAAGCTGTGGCGGCCTCATACCCATTAATTCCATAAAAAACCAGAAAGTCCTCTTGCTTTTATAATATAATAATTGAAGGTTTTTAAAACCGTTATAGCTGGTAAAAGTCAAAAGACCTAGCTTTATCAGTTTGAGTAAAGCAGTGTCCTGCTAGTCTTCTTTATGGATTTTACGTTTGGCGGAGTCTTCATAGGCTGGAAAGGCAGAGCCTGGTAACTTCCCTTGCCCACTGGGAAGAAAAGGTATACATATAGAATAAGTAATCCATCAAACTAATTAATGGTGTTACTACCCCAAGAATTTTCTGGAGAAGATGGAGTTGATATATTGAATAACATATGTATTCTGGATGCCAAAACCCTGGGAGAAGATACTGATTTAAGTATTTTCGATAGATTTGGCAATGTAAGTATTTATGAAAGCACTGGTCAGGAGGAAATCGTAGAACGAATCAAGGATCAGAACATAATCATCACCAATAAGGTAGTTTTAAATGAGTCCAATTTGCAACAGGCCCCGGGAGTGAAACTAATCTGTATAGCGGCTACCGGGGCCAATAATATTGACCTGGAATACTGTCGAGGGCGAAATATTACAGTTGCCAATGTAGTTGGCTATTCTACCCACAGCGTAGTACAGCATACATTTGCTCTGCTGTTTTACCTATTGGAGTCATTATCACACTATGACCAGTATGTTAAATCAAAACAATACTCTGCCAGTGGTAATTTCACCTGTCTGGATATACCTTTCTGGGAAATCAAAGGGAAAACCTGGGGTATTATCGGATTAGGGACTATAGGCAAAACGACTGCCGATATTGCCCGGGCGTTTGGCTGCCGGGTATTCTATTATTCAACTTCCGGTAGTAATTATGATGAACATTATACCAGAGTCGAGTTATCAGAGTTGCTGACAAGTTCAGATGTAGTATCTATACATGCACCATTAAACCCACAGACTTATAATCTGATAAAATATGCTGAGCTAATAACTATGAAAAAACATGCCCTTCTGCTCAACCTGGGCAGAGGTGGTATTGTTAATGAGGCGGATCTGGCCAAAGCCCTTGACGAAGGTTTGATTGCCGGTGCTGGACTGGATGTGCTCGAAAAGGAGCCTTTGGAAGATATCAACCCCTTATTACATATAAAAAACAGGGACCGACTCATAGTAACGCCACATATAGCGTGGGCCAGCATAGAAGCAAGACAGACCCTGCTTAAAGAGATAGTCCAAAACATAGAGGCTTTTTTGAATGGTATCAGCAGGAATGTAGTCAATTAGTATCGCGGTGCAAATCCGGGAACCAAGCTGCAGAAACCGGCAGGTCCCGTGCCTGCAACTGTTCCCGAGCCTTTTTTTGCAGGCCAAATTATGCAGGTAATCTGCTGATCGGGCATTAAGAAAAAAAGCCAAGTCTTGCATCGTATAAATATTAATCATATAATGGAGCACATAATTTCTTTTAAGGTATTCTTATTAAAATAACTTGGGAATTACTGTATCTTTATTTTGTCGAAGGTGATTTCTTATATTACTTTGCTATAAGCCCGCAGCTGATTATGAAGCAGCTGGTCAACTTTCTGCACAATAGAATCGCAGTATATTAAATCAGTAGAAATACTCTATTTCAGTAATGTAAAGAGTTCGATATCGAGGACAATACTAGAATTCAATAATATTGGAGGTTAAATAATGAGTGTATTTGAAAAAGCCAAAGAACTCGGTCAAGAAATCAAGAGATCCCAGGAGTATAAAGAAGTACGGCGAGCAGGACAGGACATACAAGATAACGCCGATGCCCAACAGATAATTCAGGATATACAGACAGTTCAGGGCCAAATGGAATTTGCCCAGAATGCAGGTATTCCACCTACTCAGGAACAAATAGAAGAATTCAATAATGTACAATCAAAAATGGAGAGCAACAGTCTTATTCAGGCTTATTTAAAAGCCCAGGATGATTATAGTCAACTCATGCAGGAAGTAAACAAAAGTATAAGTGAAGAGATCAATGGCTAACTGCACCTGTTTTCCTAAGGCTGCTGATGATTTTGGGCTATGGCATACGCTTTCTGCAGTTCAAATATAGTGCGGGGTCCTACTATACCATCAGCCTGAAGCGCTTTATCTGCTTGAAAGCGCTTCACCGCTTGCTCGGTAAATGAACCAAAATAGCCGTCTATTTTAGATTTGTAATAGCCCAGTTTCTTTAGCATTCTCTGCACTTGTGCTACATCGGAACCGCTGTCCCCTTTTTTCATGTTTCGGTCGGCATAGGATTTGCCGACTATGGTTACCGGGGTGCCAATGGGAGTACGATCATAGACTTCAATAACATCATCATTGTACATTCTTATACAGCCATGGCTGACGGCCCTGCCTATCGATTTAGGATTATTGGTACCATGAATACCATACCCTCCCCATGGTACACTTAGCCTCATCCAGCGCACTCCAAAAGGTCCGCCCGGATTAAGAGCCTTCTGGACAACTACCCAGTTGCCAAGGGGGCTGGGCGTAGTAGGTTTGCCTACTGCTACCTTGTAAGTCTTGTTAAGACTGGCGGAGCTGAACTTTAGTCTTCTTTTAACTGTGTCAATGTAGATACTGGGTAAATCATAAACAGTAAGGCCCAAAACTACTGGTTGGTGAACAGTTCTCAAAGTAAGCTGATTCCAGGTATCTGGTCCAACTACCCCATCGGCCGGCTGGGAAATGCTCAACTGGAATTGGATCACCGCTGCCTGGGTAACTTTACCGAAAGATCCATCCACTTCGCCCGGATACAAACCAATTCTTTTTAGTTCCTCCTGTAATGCTAATACATCCGGTCCCTGCATAGGTGGATCTTCTAATCGCAGAAAACGACTGGCAAATATCATTATAAGCCCCCCAAACCGCAAAGGTAGTTTTATTAATAATATTGATCCAATCCTGATAATATGAATATAGAATACTCCACGGATCTTACCTGCCCTTTGGGGTCAAAAACATCTAATGAGGAGTCAGCCTGAAAATCAGAGCAGTTGTAAATCTATTCATAGCTTGCAGGTGAGGGTATGCTGCTGTCCCGGGAGCTTAAAGTTACATAGTTCGGGGAAGAAAGAAATATAGCGGGAGTGTCGATCACAAATCAAGCCATTATTGATAAAGGGGACAGCGCTGACTATTCCGCCCCTGTCCCCTTCCTGTATCAGGCGAAGTTCTTTATCATTTCTCTCATTTCGAAAAGCATCTGCTTTCTATCCTCGTCACTTACTGTAGGTACGGCGAAGAAATTATGGTGTTTGTATTCTTGAAAGCCTGTAAAACCGAACGTTGCGCCAGCCAACGAATTTTGTAGTGTGGTAAGCATTCCGGTTTTTTCGGCGGCCTTCTGATCGGCTCCGGAAGTGGTTACAAGAAGACCCTTTTTACCTTTAAGCAAACCCTCAGGACCCTGGGCAGTATACTTATAGGCAAAACCGATAGAAAAGACCCGGTCTATATAACCTTTCAAAATAGCTGGAACCGAATGCCACCAGACCGGCCCCAGCAAAATCACCAGGTCCGCCCAGGCAACATCGGCCTGCTCCTGCTTGACATCTTCACCAACCTGCCCGGTATGGTAACCCTGAAAATCCTCCTTGCTCAGTACCGGGTCGAAGTTCATGGCATATAGGTCCTTTACCTTTATTGGGCCGCCCAGCTTGCTGATCTCTTCCTGCACCACTTTGGCCAGTGCTGCATTAAAGCTGAGCGGATTGGGATGAGCATATACCAACAGAGTATTCATTCTAAGACACCTCCTGATTTTTCCTTTTTCATAATTATGATATTAGTATGTGACTTAAATCAATTTTATATCGACAAATGTCAAGGGGACGGGGTTGTTGACAACAAAAGAGAAACCATAGGAAGATGTTGTCAACAACCCCGCCCCTTGACACTAATAGTAAACTAAAAATGAAGGAGGGATGCTGCTATGTGGAATAGAATCGAACCCTTCTACCCTCCCTGGTTGGAATTGATCCCAATGATTCTGCTATTATTCGCCTTTACATATACCTTTGAATATTATCCGCTTCTTCCTGAGCAGGTTCCAACCCACTTTGGCCTGACCGGCGCCCCGGATACCTGGGCGGCAAAAGGTTTCTGGTCAGTCTTTGTCCTGCCACTGGTAGGAGCAATGGTATGGCTCTCAATGTTATTGATAAACTACTTTTTAATCATTCGGCCCGACGATCCTGGCAGGTTTATCAATCTACCCAGACAGCACAAAGAAAAGCTGGGGAGGGAACAATTAGAGTATATTCGAACTACTACGGCACGAGGTATGATGCTTTTGAACCTGACCCTGGCTGCAATGATAGCAACCTTCCAGTACGGCTCCATCAAGACCGCCCTTGGCCATCAAGAAGGCCTGGGAATGATAGCATTGGTATTTGCAGCAGCTATATTAATCGAATCCATTGGCCTTTCTATTAAAACCATCTCTATGACTTTCATATCAGGGAGACGGGGCGGTCAGAGTTGAAAAGATTATGTGATATCAATACCTTCTATCTCGATGAACCATCACTCGGATGGCAACGGCCCGTTGAATATTTGTGATTCTGCTCTGCAACCAGGCTTCTTACAGCCTATAAAAGCTCTGGGAAGTATCGTTTCTTTTCAACACGATACTTAATGTATAATCAACAGTCTACCGAGCTAATCTAATAGGGAAATTTTGATTAGTTGCCTATAAACTGAAACAGATAAGGGGGACGTAATATGTCTGAAATATATCTGGCCGGGGGATGCTTCTGGGGGTTGGAAAAATATATGGCCTCCATACACGGGGTTCAGTCCACCCGGGTTGGTTATGCCAATGGCAGTACTGAGAATCCCAGCTACGAGGATGTTGGCTATAAAAAAACCGGACATGCTGAGACCGTGCAGATTATATATGATCCAGAAATTGTGCCACTGGAATTCCTGCTGGAATTATATTATAAAGCTATTGACCCGCTTTCGCTCAACCGGCAGGGAGCAGATATCGGAGTTCAGTATCGTACCGGTATTTACTATGTTAACGAGGATGACCTGTCGGTGATTGAACATTCCATTGAGCAGCTTCAAAAGCGCTATAAAAAACCTATTGCCATCGAAGTTAAGGAGTTGGAGAACTTTTGCCCGGCAGAGGAGTATCACCAGAAATATCTTGATAAAAACCCGGGTGGTTATTGCCATATAGGAAAAGATAAGTTTGAGCAGGCAGCAGGTGCGGTGATAAATCCGGCGGGTTATCAGGTACCGGACCCTGAAAAGCTGCGGCATACTCTCAACAAAACCCAATATGAGGTTACGCAAGAAAACGGCACCGAGCCCCCGTTTCGGAATGAGTACTGGCAGTCTTTCCAACCGGGTATTTATGTAGATATAACTACCGGTGAACCGTTATTTACTTCCACCGATAAATTTGAATCGGGATGTGGTTGGCCGAGTTTCTCTAAGCCCATCGACCCCAATGTTTTGCATAATAAGAGGGATATTACTCACGGAATGCTGCGAACCGAGGTACGGAGCCGCGTGGGGAACGCACATCTGGGGCATGTGTTCGAAGATGGTCCCCGAGAATCGGGTGGGCTTCGGTACTGCATCAACAGCGCATCCCTGCGCTTCATCCCCAAAGAAGATATGGATCAGGAAGGATACGGTTATCTCCTGGCCTGGATAGATTAGGGAAGGCACACACATTAGGGAATTCCATGGCTTTACTCACACAAACTGCTAGGCAACCTTTTACGCATGCACGGTGGAGGTGAAGTCAAGAGGACGGTTGATTGCGGAATATTGCACAATGGTCAAAGATTGACATGTTTCGATAACTCAAATAAAATTATGTAGATGGATCATGAAGGTCCGTCCAGGAAACAATAATTAGGTATAAATTAGCCACGAAGGTTGATATCACCGCAAAAAGCGGTCTCAACTATTGTGGCTTTTTTTGTTAACTTTTATTAGCAAAGGAATGGAAATGAAAAATATATTCCCTGGACGTATAAAACAAGAACAAAATAGTTACCCATTTCATTATAAAAAAAATCAGTTTATACTGCTGTCTCTAATATTGTTGACTTTTATCATGGCTGTTTTCGCCATTAACGCCGGATCAACGGATTTGAATATTCACCAGGTGGTGATGACCCTATTAGGACAGGGCAGCGATGTTTCCAACCTGGTAATCTGGAATATTCGCTTACCCCGGGTGCTGGCTGCTATAATTGCGGGGGCTGGTTTATCGGTGGCCGGTTGTGTGATGCAGAATAATTTACGCAATCCACTGGCTTCTCCTTCGACCATGGGGATATCAAACGCAGCAGCCTTCGGTGCCAATATTGCTATTATTTTCTTGGGTGCAGGAAGCGTTCATTGTAGCGGTGCTGTTTCAGTCATTATTAATAATCCCTATATCGTTACCATATGTGCATTCCTTTGCTCGATGGTGGCTACCATGGTGATCTTATTTTTAGCCCGGCTGCGTAATTTTTCACCGGAGTCTATGGTGTTAGCCGGTGTAGCACTGGGTTCGCTGTTTGCGGCAGGGACGATTCTTATGCAGTATTTTGCTCAGGATATTCAGCTGGCCTCAGTTGTGTTCTGGACCTTTGGTGATGTGAGTCGTGCTTCCTGGACGGAAGTGGTCATTATGGCAGTCGTAATTATGTTGTCAATAATATATTTTTTGATAAAGAGGTGGGATTATAATGCTCTTAACAGCGGGGAAGAAACTGCGTTGGGATTAGGAGTTAATGTCAGGAGAGTACGTCTGACCGGGATGTTTGTTGCCTGTATGATGACAGCCGTTTCAGTATCGTTTCTAGGAATTATTGGTTTTATTGGACTGGTTGCTCCTCATATCATGCGCAGAATTGTTGGCAACGACCATAGATATCTGATTACGGCATCTATGGTGATGGGTGCTTTGCTGCTGCTGGTGTCAGATACCATTGCCAGGACCATTATTTCACCAGTCGTACTGCCGGTAGGAGCGATAACTTCGTTCATGGGGGCACCGTTATTTCTTTATATACTTGCGAGGGGGAATATTAGATCATGATCATGTCGGCCAAGGGATTAAGATTTAAATATTCAAGTCGTTCGGTTCTAAATGGTGTGGATTTTTCGTTGAGAAAAGGAGAGTGTGCTGCAGTACTGGGAACCAATGGAGCCGGAAAATCTACCTTGCTGAAGTGCCTGAACCGGATTTTACAACCACAAACGGGCTGTGTCTATATTGAACAAAACGACATTTCCACCCTGCGTCGTACGGAACTGGCCCAAAAAGTAGGGTACGTTGCCCAGCAACAGGAGAGTATCCGTTGTACTGTTTTTGATGCGGTACTGCTGGGGCGTAAACCTTATATTAAATGGGACGTTAGCAAGAAAGATCTGGATATTACCCACCGGGTTATAAGGCTGTTGGAATTGGAAGATTGTTCTATGCGATATCTGGATGAGCTGAGTGGAGGAGAATTGCAAAAGGTGGTTATTGCCCGTGCACTGACTCAAGAACCAGATATCCTTTTGCTGGATGAACCGACTAGTAATCTGGATCTTAAAAATCAACTGGAGGTAATCCAACTTATAAAAAAAATTGTTAAAATCCAGGGCATCGCAGCGGTTGTGACCATGCATGATCTCAATCTGGCCATTCGATTTGCCGATAGATTTGTTATGTTAAAAAATGGTCGGGTGTTCGCGACTGGTGGCCTTGAAGTAATAACCGAGGAGAATATAGAAAGTGTTTACTCAGTACCGGTTTCTATACAAAAACACCAAAACCGACCGGTTGTCGTTCCGCTATAGGCAAAAGGGATATCACGGGGATGTTCTTGAGAAAAATGATTATACTATTCCAGGAGGGGTTATGTTGGAAAAACCCGTTTATTTTATCTTGATTTTGGTGGTAATCTCCCTATTAGGTGGATGTAGTTACAGATCCGCTGTAGAATCAGAAGCTGATTTGGGGACCATAGATATTATTGATATGCTGGGGCGAGAGGTTGCAGTCAGTCAATCGGTAGAGAAGGTAGTAGCCATTGGTCCGGGTGCTTTAAGACTATACTGCTATATTAATGGTACCGATAAGGTGGTTGGTGTGGAGCAGCATGAGAAGGATAATGCTATTCGCAGTGGCCGGCCGTATTTCATAGCCAATCCTTCCCTGGTTGATCTTCCCATCATTGGTCCGGGTGGACCCAATAATGCACCTGATCCTGAGAAAATACTAATGCTTAAACCGGATGTCATTTTCTGCGCCAATCTTGCTGATAAGGCTTCCCTGGATAAACTCCAGGATAAAATCGGAATTCCTGTAGTGGGGCTAAGTTATGGTAAGCAAAGTCTATTTGATACCGATGTTTATGATTCGTTAAAGCTGATTGGTAAGATTATGAATTCCGAAAAGAGAGCCCAGGCTGTCGTGGAATATATGGAAAACTGTCAACGGGATCTGGATGAACGGACCAGAGATATTGCAGATGAACAGAAACCCATTGTATATGTAGGGGCATTGGCCTATAAGGGGGCTCATGGAATCGAGAGCACCTTTGGTCAGTATCCGCTGTTGGATGCCATCAATGCTAGAAATGTCGTGGATGAGACCGGCAAAACTGGTACTATCATGCTTGAAAAAGAGAAACTGGTGGAGTGGGACCCACAAGTTATTTTTATTGATCTGTATGGTTATACCATGGTACAGCAGGACTATCAACATAATCCGCAGTTTTATAATATTTTAAATGCCGTAAAAAATGGTAAAGTCTATGCACAGCTGCCGTTCAATGCTTATTCGACCAATCTGGGAACTGCGTTGGCAGACACTTATTACATGGGAAAAATACTCTGTCCAGAAGCCTTTGCAGATGTTGATCCGGAGGAAAAGGCAGATGAAATATATACCTTTCTCCTGGGTAAGTCGGTTTATGATCAGATGGTCCAAGACTTTGGGGGATTTAGAAAGTTGACACTACCATAATTATAATTACCATAACCTATCAAGTGCATTTATAATTGTAGGATCAGTGTTCATCATTGCTGCCAATTCTTTTTCGGAGAACTTACACCCTCAATGGCAGAAGCCAGAAAAATACTAATTAGCTCAACCGGGTAGGAATTCAAATTACCGGTGTTGGAGACGAACCGCTTCTATTGCAGGTGGATCGCCTGGTGGATAGAATTCGGTTCATTACATAAAAACGAAAAGAGGTCGATAAGTGAATAACAACATTATCAACGAATTTCGCGCATCTCAGAATCCGGTCCAAGCTGAGGCTATGGCAGCATATATGAAGAATAGATTTCCTTTTCTGGGTCTGACCCGACCAGAGAGAAACAGGCTACAGAAGGAATTCATAAAAGATTGCAAGCAAACCGCGCAAATCGATTGGGCTTTAGTTGACGCATGTTGGAATCTGGCCGAGCGAGAGTATCAATACCTGGCGGTGGATTATCTGATCGCACTTAAGCAGAACCTGAAGGAAAGCGATCTGGAAAAAATTGAAGGATTGATAACCAGAAAACCCTGGTGGGATACGGTAGATGCCATAGCTGATAAGTTGGTGGGCTACCTGTGCCTGCGTTTTCCAGAATTGATCGATGATTACATAATGAAATAGGCGGCATCAGAGGACATCTGGCTCGCTCGCAGCGCGATTTTATTTCAATTAAAGTATAAAGAACGCACTAATACGGAGCTTTTAAAAAGCATTATACTTCATAATAGCAATACTAAAGAGTTTTTTCTTAACAAGGCCATCGGCTGGGCGTTAAGAGAGTACTCCAAATCTAATAAGGAATGGGTCCAGGACTTTGTTACTAACAACTGCCTGCACCCATTGAGCGTAAGAGAAGGCAGTAAATATTTATAATGTAATAGTAAGCTATACTGGAACAGGGCGTTAGATCCTGCGTAATGATAATTAGTGGGATGAAAGGAACCTGTCCTACCTGTTCCCCCGTCGCAAATGGCCGACAATCCCCTCCCCTTGACACGCCAACATTGTCAACAACCCCGTCCCCGTGACATATTAGGGTTTACATAACAGGCATGGTGCATATCCCGCTTCTATTGCTTCTTCCAGAGTAATCTCCACACACTTATCTTCTAAAAAGCTGCATCCAGCCGTATGATATCTGCTGTTGTTTTCATTAACAAAGACCGGTTTCTGCAGTTGTTCTTTATCCGGTACATCCTGTTCTGCTGCTCCTTCTCTTATCGTCTCATTAAGCATTATTTCCGGCCAGGTATAACTGCCCGGCTCAACACAGAAAGTAATATTATTGCCATCTGAGACAGCCACAATAGAACTCTGTTCGTCGGTGCGATATACGGCTATATTATTTTCGTTTAATTTGAGCATGGTTTCCATATGCGGGTGCAAATAGGGATTGTCTTTACCAACACTGATCACAGCTGAATCTGGATTCACTGCCTGCAGAAATTCATCCATGGTGGAGGAACTGCTGCCATGTCTTCCTAATTTAAGAACATCAGCAGATAAATCAAACTGTCTATCCAACATTTCCTGTTCTGATATCTTCCCGGCATCCCCGGTGAACAAGAAAGAGGTTTGCCCATAAACCAGCTTTATCACGATCGAGTAATCAGCTAAAGCTTCGTAACTGTTGCTGCTGGGGGCCAGTATAGTAAAACTGGCATCCCCCAAAGGATATATTTTACCTGGTTCCGGGTATATAGGTTTAATAAATTTAGCCAGCATGTTCATCTGTAAATCTTTATGGGTTGAGTTTATGCAATTTATCTGGGGTAAAATAATTCTGCTTATATCATAGTTATCAATCAGGTCACTCATTCCTCCAATGTGGTCCTTAAGAGGATTGGTACCTATGGCATAGTCTAATTTCTTAATTCCCTGCTGCTCAATGTATTTTTGTAACCTGATACTGTTATTATTAGTGCCAGTGTCAATCAGCATCGCGTTTGATCCATTTTTGACCAGTATACTGTCTCCCTGTCCTACATCGATGAAATGGACTTCCAATTGCTGCCCATCTTGACCCTGCTGATTGTTCCCGCCGCCATCCGCCGGACCGCCACAGCCTCCCGTAAGCAAAATTGCTATCAGAGTTACGGAAATTGCAGCCCTTTTATACGTTTCCGGTCTGGCAATACAATATGCTGTGCTGATAATTCCTACTAATATCACCAAAATAATACCTGTGGTTACAGCCATCTTTTTATCCCCTCCCGTAACTCTATTAATTAGACAAACGCTATATTAATACCTTTTATAAACCATATTAATATATTAAATAACCACCCTCCGTAAAGATAACCTATTGGAGACCGATATTCCATGGAAATATAAGTAACCGCCCCGGGATTAAATCAACCCGGGGCGGTTACACCTTCACCAGGTTTTGCCGCCAAAGAAAGATTCTCTATATTTCCCTGCCAGGGAAATTGGCTTATAAGCACTGGCTTTATATCCTATTGGCCATCGGTGACAGGATGATAAGGCCATACTATGGTTTTCCATATCAGGATCACGGCTATTAATTATTATAGTTAGCTGACTACTCGACTCTATATCTACCGAGGTTTCAAAAGCCCGGGCCAGAAATGAAACAGGTATCATGGTTCTGTCCTGCCATAATAACACCCTGGATTCCAGCTTAACCGTTTCCGCGTTTATGGTGGCAATATCCTCAGATATTGCCAGAGTAATCAATGAAGAATGATGTTTGATAAACACCTGCTGGTTCGCCTGATCCCAATAGATTTCTCCACCCAGGACCTGGACCATTTCTCTTATTGGAATCATAAAGGTATTGTCCCCAAGTAACACCGGACAATTACTAATAACCTGACCGTTGATAATGGTCACTGCTCCCGGCTCTTCCCGGTATTCAGGCTTAAGTTCCACAATGCTGATCAACAGAACATTATCCTCTGCTTCAGCATCGATTCGAATTGGGTTTTCTAAGTTGTTGCGAAACCGATAGTCTTCTACTCCATACCAGATGGCAGCATCCTCTCCCTGAGGGAGATAACTGGTAGGAGACACATGGTTATGCCTCTCTATCACTTCCAATCCTGCGGCTTTGACTGCCTGATGAAGGATGCTGGCGGTAGTACACACCCCCCCACCAATGCTGTAGACTGCTTGCTTGGAGCGGCTGGAAATCAAGCCGGATATAAAACCTCGCTGTGCCGTTCGCTGTCCAACGGTCTGGTTATAGGAAAATATTTCTCCTGCCTCAACCACTGTGCCATCCAAATATTTTCCTGCCAGCACTGCATTCTGGGCGTTGGCCGGTGACACCATGCTGGATGTTTTGATTCCATATGATCCCAGCAGCAGTTCTTCTCCCCATAACGGGGGACAACTGGCCAAAAGAATTATCAGGGTCATTATTATCTTGATAGATATCCGGGTTACCAGCCGGTTCAGATTTACTTCTACAATTATCAACCTCCTATCGCTGCCTGGTGACCCTGCACAAGACCAAGACAGGCCCTCTAATATAAGAAAAACAACCACTCCGGCTAACACCAGGTGATTGCTTTTGATGAGACTGCCTGAACGCTTTAAGAATCGGCAGCATTTTATATAGCATATATATTGGGATCCGCGTCTATTTATGCTTGGTAAATAGCTCTGGCCTGACAGCAATTATGCTAAACCGAGATATATAAAGAAAAACTCCATCAAATTGTATAAATCTAATTCGTTAGAGCCAGAAAATGTTGAAGCTGCCGATCAGGCAGCCCTTCACATCTGACATAAATGACATATATTTGGATCGTTAATTCCGAGGTGAGATTATTTGATTTAACGCCTAAGTTTTGTCTAAAGATATTGCAAGTCCGGGATGCGATCTGCATGCACTTGTATACAATCATTTCAGCAGGGATTCAGAGAAATAAGCTCGAATGTTTAATTTGTTGTTTTATGTCGGAGACCTGATAGGGGCAGCAAGTCTGTACCGGCATAATGCCGGAGATTTTTACTTTTAGAGGAGGAGATCGTCGTGGATTTTTTTGCTAATTCGATCAGTACCATTAATAGCTTTGTCTGGGGTCCCTGGATGCTGATATTTTTGGTAGGTACCGGGGTATTCCTAACCTTACGCCTGGGATTCTGGCAGTTTCAAAGCCTGGGGTATGGCCTTAAATTGGCTTTCACCAAATCTCAAGACCAAAATTCGGAAGGGGACATCTCTCACTTCCAAGCCTTGATGACCGCTCTTGCAGCAACTATTGGAACTGGTAACATTGTGGGTGTTGCAACAGCGGTTATCCTGGGTGGACCCGGAGCTATATTCTGGATGTGGATCACTGCCATATTCGGAATGGCTACCAAATATGGAGAAGCAGTACTGGCAGTTAAGTACCGGGTTATCGATGAGAATGGTAATATGGCCGGTGGTCCCATGTATTACATTGAAAAAGGCCTGGGCTGGAAATGGCTGGCCTGGATTTTCGCCCTGTTTGGAGCGGTGGCCGCTTTTGGTATTGGCAACCTGGTACAGACGAATTCTGTGGCAGGTGCAGTTCAGTCTACTTTTGGAGTAAGTCCATATATTACCGGCATCATCCTGGCTGCGTTAACAGCTGTGGTTATACTGGGTGGGGTTAAGAGTATCGGAAGAGCTACCGGGGTGGTAGTTCCTTTTATGGCGGTATTCTATATCCTGGCTGGTCTTTATATCATAATCGCCAATATTACCCTGGTCCCCCATGCTTTTGCGGTTATATTTACTGAGGCCTTTACAGCTCAGGCCGGTTTTGGTGCTTTGATCGGAACTACCATAAGATTCGGTGTAGCCAGAGGAGTGTTTTCCAACGAAGCAGGTCTGGGTTCTGCACCGATCGCCGCTGCGGCTGCCAAAACTGACCACCCCTGTCGGCAGGGTGTGGTTTCTATGACCGGAACCTTTCTAGACACTATAATCGTATGCTCTATCACCGGATTGGCTCTGGTGATGTCTGGTCTTTATGTGGGAGCAGATACTTCCATCGCAGCCTCTCTAACCGGCAATGCCTTCGGATTCTTTATTCCCAAATTCGGAAGCACACTGGTTACGATAGCACTGATATTTTTCGCCTATTCAACCGTCCTGGGCTGGTCTTACTATGGGGAAAAATGCTTTTATTATTTAGTAGGATATAAAGGTTTGATTCCATACCGGGTTATATTCTGTCTGTGCGCATTTGTCGGTGCTATTACTAAAATTGGTATAGTATGGGATATTGCTGATACTTTTAATGGAGCCATGGCTATACCCAATCTAATTGCGCTGCTGGCATTGTCATCAGTTATCGTGTCTGAGACCCAGGATTTCAAAAAAATCCGGGATAATGAGAAAAAGCAAGATCCATCAGCTGCGTGATCTTAGGCAGTGGCGTTAACCTATTGAACAGACCGACGATTATAGCCCCTGACAGGATCAACCCGTCAGGGGCTTTGTCATCAGCCTGGGAGATCCATGTCAGAACGGACCTTCAAAGCTTATACTTACGCTCTTTGTATGACCTCTGGTTTGCTCACTCTATGGCAATAGATATGGCATCATCCTCTGCACTGATGTTTACATGATCATCCGGCCCAATTTCACCAGCTATAATTTTTCGTGATAGAACTGTCTCTATTTCCTGTTGAATAAATCGTTTTAATGGCCTGGCTCCATAGGCGGGCTCATAGCCTCTTCTAGCCAGATAATCCAGGGCTTTGTCATCCCAGGTCAGCAGACCTCGCACAGTCTGCCGAAAACGAAGGGCCAGATTTTTAAGCAGCATTTCTGCGATCTCTTCGATCTGTTCCTTCTCCAGCGCATGGAATACAATAATTTCATCTATCCGGTTCAGAAATTCTGGTCGGAAATTCATTTTCAGCAAGCCCAATACCCGCTCTTTCATCTCTTCATGATTGCCGCCTTTTTCCTGGAAATTAAGAATCTCCTGACTGCCAATATTAGAGGTCATTATGATGATGGTGTTTCTAAAATCAACCCTTCTTCCTTTACCGTCGGTTAAACGACCATCATCCAGTATCTGCAGAAGTATATTAAAAACGTCATAATGAGCTTTCTCGATTTCATCGAAAAGAACTACCGAGTATGGCTTACGGCGTACCGCTTCGGTTAGTTGACCGCCTTCTTCATAACCAACATATCCGGGAGGGGCTCCAACCAGACGGGATACACTGTGTTTCTCCATATACTCCGACATATCCAACCGGATGATGCTCTTTTCGTCATCAAATAAGGCTTCGGCCAGGGCTTTGCTCAGCTCAGTCTTTCCTACCCCGGTAGGGCCCAGGAAGATAAAACTACCCACGGGACGGTTGGGGTCTTTCAGCCCACTCCGGGAACGCAGCACCGCGTCAGCCACAGCTGTTACAGCCTCATCCTGTCCGATAACCCGTTGGTGCAGTATATCATCCAGATGGATAAGCTTTTCCTTTTCCCCTTCTAATAATCTGCTTACCTGTATACCGGTCCAGCGGCTGACTACCCGGGCAATATCTTCTTCATCGACCTCTTCTTTTAAAAGGCTGCTGCCCTGCTTATCCAGCATTAGTTCCTCTTCATCTTTCAATTTGCGTTCCAACTCATTTAGCTTGCCATATTTGAGTTCAGCAATTCTATTCAAATCATATTCTCGCTCGGCTTTCTCGATCTCGGTACGGCACTCGTCCATTTCCCTTTTTATTTCCCGGACTCTAGATATAGCTGCTTTTTCAGTTTCCCACTGTCCCCGCATCACATCAGCTTCGCTTTGCAGATCCTGCAGTTCTTTTAAAATAATTATCTGTCTTTCCTTGGAGGCATTATCCTTTTCTTTTTCCAGGGCTGCTGCCTCTATTTCCAACTGCATGATCCGCCGGGTTATTTCATCCAATTCAGATGGCATACTATCTATCTCAGTACGCAGCTTTGCGGCCGATTCATCCATTAAGTCGATAGCCTTATCCGGTAAAAAGCGATCAGATATATACCGTTCCGAAAGAACCGCCGCGGCCACCAGAGCAGAGTCCTGTATCCGTACCCCATGGTGTACTTCATATCGTTCCTTAAGCCCCCTTAGAATAGATATGGTATCTTCTACCGAAGGCGGATTTACCATAACTGGCTGAAAACGCCTTTCTAGAGCGGCATCCTTTTCAATATGCTTACGATATTCGTCCAGAGTGGTAGCCCCAATCGCCCGCAACTCTCCCCGGGCCAGCATCGGTTTCAGAAGATTGCTGGCATCCATGGCCCCTTCAGCTGCTCCAGCACCAATAACAGTGTGCAGTTCATCAATGAACATTATGATCTGTCCGCTGGATTGTTCAACTTCCTTTAAAACCGCTTTTAATCGCTCTTCAAATTCACCCCTATATTTGGCTCCTGCTACCAGAGATCCCATGTCCAGGGATATAAGCTGCTTACCTTTCAGCCCTTCCGGCACATCCCCGGTAACGATTCTGCGGGCCAGACCTTCTACAATAGCTGTTTTACCGACTCCAGGTTCCCCGATCAACACCGGATTATTTTTAGTACGACGGGATAATATCTCCATTACCCTGCGTATTTCTTCATCCCGTCCAATTACCGGGTCCAGTCTCCCCTCTCGGGCTAACTTGGTCAAGTCTCGGCCATATTTCTGTAAAGCTTCATAGCTTTCCTCTGGATTATCGCTGGTTACTCTCTGAGAACCACGCACCCGTTTTAGAGATGAAAGGAGCACTTCACGGGATAAACCTACCTGGGCAAACAGGGCTTTTAAATCGTTTTCCCCTTCTGCTATAAGCCCCAGAATAATATGTTCCACACTAATGTATTCATCTTTTAGATCTCCAGCTTCTTTTTCTGCTTGACCCAGCACCCGGGCCAGGGCAGAGCTCATATATACCTGGCTCTCATAACCATGTACTGCCGGTACTTTATCTAATAGCTGGCTAAGTCGCTGCTCAAAGTTAGCTAAGTTAATGCCGGCCTGTTCCAGAAGCCTGGGCGTGATACCATCTTCCTGCTTGACCAATACTGCCATCAGGTGTTTTCCGCTTACTTCCTGCTGATGTCGCTCGGCTGCTAACTGTTGGGCAGAACCCAGGGCCTGCCTGGATTTTTGCGTTAACCGCTCCATATTCATTATTATCTCACCTCTCTTTTTAAGCGCTCGATCTCCTCTTCCAATTCCTCTATTCGCTGCAGCAATTCAACAATAACTGCTGCTCCGTTAAAATTGACCCCCAGGAACTCCTTCAAACGCATCATTTTGTACAGACGTCGGCTGTCCTGGGATTCAATACAATTATCTTTTATCTGTACTATTCCCAATTCTTCGAGAATATCCAGGAGATCCGGATGGATATCCAGCTCAGAAATTGGAAGTTTATCATAAGCGGTATGGTAACATATCCTTATCATCCTCATATCTATACCCCTACTTCCTTCGCAAGTCCTTTAAACTGGTGTATAACTGCTTTTCCTCTTCTGTCAGATCCCGCGGGATATCGATCTTGATAATTAGATAATGATCTCCGCGTCCGCCACCCTTTTGGTGCATTCCTTTTCCCTTCAGCCTCATTTTTTGTCCGCTGTGACTCCCCGGGGGAATAGTAACATTTACATTTCCATCTATGGTTACTGCGCTGATTTTATCACCTAGTACGGCCTGTTCAGGCCTCACGGTAACCTCAGACTCCAGGTCACTTCCTTTGATAGTAAATACCGGATGAGGACTGATGCGTACCTTGAGGTGAAGGTCCCCCCGGCTTCCGCCTCCATAGCCCTCCCCCCCTTGACTTTTCAATCTTATAGTACTGCCTTCACTGACCCCGGAGGGAATCTTAACCTCCAGGTTTTTTCTCTCGGGTATGTTTCCTGTTCCACCGCATCGACTGCAAAATCCGCGATCCACAATCCCACGCCCCTGACATTCGGAGCAGGCTTTACTGGAGGTCAGACTCAGGGAGCGATTACCACCCCGGTAAGCCTCTTCCAGAGTGATCTCGATATCACTTTCTATGTCCTGCCCCCGCATCGGTCGAGCATTAAATCCACCCATATCCTGCCCCGAAGTCCTTCTGCGGCCGCTGCCAAAAAGAGTTTCAAAGAAATCACTGAATCCGCCCAAATCACCCGGTTCAAAATCCCCGGTGCTATAATAGTGCACCCCATCGCCCCAATCAGGCGGTGGAGTAAAGTTATCTCCCATACGCCAATCTTTCCCCAGGCGGTCATATTTAGCCCTCTTTTCCGGGTTGCTCAAGACCTCATAGGCTTCGTTTATTTGTTTAAATTTCTCTTCTGCTTCGTCCTTTTTTTTCTGGCCCGTATGCAGGTCCGGGTGCCATTTACGGGCCAGTTTTCTGTAAGCTGCTTTAATATCCTTGGCCTGGGCATCTCTCCCTACACCCAGAACCTCATAGTAATCCTGATATTGTACTGCCATGTTAAACAGCCTCCGTTACTAATTATCTTTTAGTTTTCCTCATATTCAGCATCAATCACATCATCCCCCTGCCCACTACCCTGAGATGTGGCCGGTCCCGACTGGCCTTGCTGGTATAAGACCTGTGCAGCTGCCTCCAGCTGGGAAATAAGTTGATCGATCCTGTCTGTAGTAGCCTTTTCTTTGATAGCTTCCTTGAGTTCTTCCAGGACTTTTTCTACTTTTGCTTTTTCACCGGCTGCCATACCGGCGTCATTTTCTTTTAGCTGTCTTTCTATTCTATAAACTGTCGCATCAGCTTCATTCAGTTTTTCACTCTGCTCTTTTTTTCTATGGTCTTCTTCCCGGAATTTTTCAGCCTCCTTGACCATACGGTCTATTTGGGATTCATCCAGGTTCGAGGAACCGCTGATAGTAACCGTCTGTTCCTTGCCGCTGCTGGTATCTTTGGCACTTACCTTTAGTATGCCATTAGCGTCGATGTCAAAGGTTACCTCTATCTGAGGCACACCCCGGCTGGCCAGCGGGATACCTTCCAGTTTAAACTGGCCCAGAGTACGATTATCTACTGCCATTTCCCGTTCACCCTGCAGAACATGTATGTCTACTGCCGGTTGGTTATCCTCTGCGGTAGAGAATACTTCGCTTCTTCTTACCGGTATGGTTGTATTTCTTTCAATGATCTTGGTCATGATCCCTCCCATAGTCTCTACTCCCAGAGATAGAGGAGTGACATCGAGCAAGACCACATTTTTCACTTCTCCGGCCAGTACACCCGCCTGTATGGCAGCTCCAACAGCAACTACTTCGTCCGGATTTACTCCCATGTTAGGTTTTTTACCAGTTATATCTTCTACTATTTTTTGTACACCTGGGATACGGGTAGACCCGCCCACCAGGATAACTTCTTCTATATCTGCGGCATTGAGCCCGGCGTCTTTGATAGCATTTTCCACCGGTTCCCGCAGGCGTTCCAAAAGGTCATGGATCAAGTCTTCGAATTTGGCCCGGCTCAATTTCATGTCCAGGTGCCGGGGGCCGCTGGCATCTGCGGTGATAAATGGCAGACTGATATGGGTTTCCATCGTACTGGAAAGCTCCATTTTAGCTTTTTCTGCAGCTTCTGTAAGTCTCTGCAATGCCTGCTTATCATTCCTGAGATCAATGCCAAAGTCCTTTTTAAATTCTTCCGCCATCCAATTAACTATGGCTTTATCGAAATTATCTCCTCCCAGATGGGTATCACCACTGGTGGACTTAACTTCAAATACCCCGTCCCCGACTTCCAGTATGGAGACATCAAATGTACCTCCTCCCAGGTCAAATACCAGTATGGTCTCGTTCTTCTTCTTATCCAGACCGTATGCCAGGGAAGCTGCAGTCGGTTCATTGATAATACGCAGTACGTTTAATCCTGCAATTTTCCCTGCATCTTTAGTAGCCTGTCGCTGGGCATCATTGAAATAAGCAGGTACGGTGATAACCGCATCAGTAATTTTTTCTCCCAGATATTGAGATGCGTCTTCAATCAGTTTTTGCAAAACCATTGCCGAAATCTCTTCTGGTGAATAAAGTTTATCATCCACTTTAAATCGTACCGAATCGTCCTTGCTCCTGCTGATGATATAAGGCACCAGTTCTCTCTCATTTTCGGTTTCGGAATACCGGCGGCCTATAAACCTTTTAACTGAGTAAAAAGTCTTCTCCGGATTTAAAGCACCCTGCCTCTTAGCTACCTGTCCTACCAGTCGTTCGTTAGTTGCTTTAAACGCAACAACCGAAGGTGTAGTTCTTGATCCTTCGGCGTTTACTATCACGGTGGGGTTTCCACCTTCTATTATTGCTACAACTGAATTAGTTGTACCCAGGTCAATTCCAACTGCTTTCGGCATATTGTCAACCTCCTTTTTTCCGATTGTCGAAAGGTCTTGTTCATCATACTCCTTAAATAGCTTTGCTCTTAAATAATCTGCCAATATCCCAGTATAATCATGCATACAGGTGTCTGATACTGGCATCTTTAATTAGATTATAATACCATTTCGATCAATAGTCAATAATAGTCAAGATATTTTTGTCGACAAGTAGGCCCGGTTTCTTAATTTCATATTTATACTCGATTTCACTGCAAAAACCCTGTTTGGATGCATAAATATTCAGGAGCCAGCACATTAAATTATCCTACAGAAAGTAACCAGGCCGCCCGTGAGAGCGGCCTAAAACCATTTAGGACTAACCGCCGTCACAAAAGCGGTAACTCCTTTTATGATTATATAACAGCATGGCGAAATTTATACGTCAATTAACCCGAAATGGCCCTTTAGCTCCAGTACATGGCGGTTAATAGATGTCGAGCATGCCCTCGGCTATTTCTTTAAAAACTGGGGCGGCATCCGCGGATCCGGAGGTTCCGTCCTCTACCAGCACCACTATCGCCCAACGTGGTTTATCCGCCGGGAAAAACCCTGCAAACCAGGTATTCAAAACTTCTCTTTCTTCATCTCCATCTTTCACTATCCCTTCCTGGCTGGTGGCGGTTTTACCTGCTGCCTGTACTATCTTAAGGGCGGCACTTTTCCCCGTACCTTCATTCACAGTCTTTTTCATCAACTCTTGTACCATCCGGGCGGTTTTCTCACTGATCACCTGTTCTTTATCCGCCGTACCCAGGGATGTTTTTATACCTTGCTTATTTATAGAATAACTCACCAGCGATGGTGCTGCCCACTGTCCATTATCAGCGATAGTTGCAATCAGAGAAGCAATCTGCAGAGGGGTGAGCATGACTCCCTGCTGACCCAAACAGGCATTAGCCAGAGCCGGCTTGCCCGGCTCGATATTTACATAGGAATAGTCTCGGTCACTGTTATAACCTAAAAGGGTTTCATCAGTGACATGAAATTTCTGCACATAATCTATTAGCCGGTTCCTGGTTAGCCTCAATCCTATATCAATAAATGAAGGATTGCAAGACCTGGCAAATGCCTCCGGGAAGGTCATCTCTCCATGCCCTTCTTCCTTCCAGCAGGAAATGGAAAGATCCTCAGAAAATATGTAGCTGCCATTGCATATGAATTCGTCCTCCCATTTCACTGCATTTTCCTCCAGGGCTGCTGCTGCGATCAGTATCTTGAAGATAGATCCAGGGTGATATCTGCTTAAGGCCCGATTAATAAGGGTACTGCGCCCGTCGTTTCTAATCAATTGTTCCATATCGGCATAAGGACTAAAAGTCGGCCTGCTGGCCATAGCCAGGACTTCTTTGCTATCTACATCCAGGACCACCACCGCTCCTTTGGCCACCTTACTATTCATTGACTTTTCAACCAGTTCCTGTACCCGACTGTCTATAGTCAAAACCAGACAGCTTTTTTCCCTATCCTGCTCCTGCCGCATGCGAAACATAAGTCCCTGAATAGTAATCCCCCGTGCATCCTGTACTGACACTATTTCCTGACCAGTCTCATTTCCTTCCAGGATATCATTATAGAGTTTCTCTAACCCTGCTTTTCCCGAACTATCTTCACCTTTCCCCACATAACCCAGCAGATGGGCACAAAAACCATCCTCCCGGTATCTCTTTAAAACAGGGGCAATAATTACCCCGGTTAGACCGGAATCATTGATAGCTTTGATTTCGTCCTGCTCGAGGTCGGTCGCTAATCTAATAATGCTTCCCCCGGCTTCATTGGCTTTTTCCAATTTTGATCTGATTTCTGTAGTCCCAGTATTATTAAGACAGGCAGCCAGGATATCAGCTGCCTCAGTCATCCTCTGTTCTTCAGTAGATGATGAACTGCGGCTGGCTTTTATATCCCGGGGCAGGCAGTAAAGAGCGCTGGAGGTGGTACTTTCGGTCAAAAGCAGGTGATTGCGATCGTATATTTCACCCCGGGACCATTCCTTGATCTCTATCTTCTTATTTCTCATGGCCGCTGCTTCTCTGGCCAGGTCAGGTCCCTTTAACAACTGGTAATAAGCTACAGCGGCGGACAAAAATAGGAATACTGCAAGAAAAAAACACATCAGTCCGGCAATACGTCGCTTAATCAAAAGAAAACCTCCTTTAAGCCTGTATTGGTAGCATTGGCTGTCAAGGAGGTGGTTATACAGTTAATTGTCGGTTATTTCTACCGGGAACGGTAAGGTGTCAAGTATCTGGATCAGCTCAGGTACCGTATCTGTAGTGCCCCTGATGATTACGGTCCCTTCCCTCTGGCTGACCGTGGAAACAATACCTAGATGTTCATAGGCTTCGATGATTTTAGTCAGCATATCTATATCTTTCACTGCTACCTGGGCATATATGTCGTTACTTATTTTAGGCACCTGCCCTTCTCAGTATGGAGTTTTCTGGTATCGGTTCCAGACTGGGTACCATGACTCTCTGCCGGGGATGACGGGCCCGATCCAGTTCCTGCCCTTCTTTATCATATATACAGCAAATCTCTATCTTTTTGATCCCCTGTCCGGGCAGCATAATTTCCATATCCTCCCCTGGTCCAAAATTAGCTCTCTGTTCGATCTCCAACATTTTCTTTTGCTTATCGTAATCCTTCACAATGCCACAGAAATCGACCCTAATCAGCGGTATATTCTTATTGATGTCCTGGAGCAAAGGAGATTCTCCTTCTATAAACCCATTAGTAAAGGGTCTGGTCGCCGTAGTGGAAAGCTCATCAACCCAGGCCTTTATTTGTTCGGGGGTAAATACACCGCCATTCGCTCCATAGTGGTCAATAGCACTGCGATACGTAGAAGCTGTACTCGCCACATATAATGGGCTTTTCATCCTACCTTCAACTTTAAAGGCATCAATACCTGCCTGCATAAGTTGAGGAATATATTCTAAAAGACAAAGATCCCGTGAATTTAATATATAGGTCCCTTTTTCATCTTCATGAATAGGGAAATACTCACCGGCTCTCTTTTCTTCCATCAGACTATAAGAATAACGGCAGGGATGAGCACATTCACCACGGTTGCCGCTTCTTCCTGCCATATAGTGGGAAAGGAGGCAGCGGCCAGAGTAAGAAACACACATAGCACCGTGAACAAAGACTTCTATCTCCACCTCTACCCTGCTTTTTATCTCTGCGATTTCCTCCAGAGTCAGCTCACGGGCCAGGACGATTCTTTTAGCTCCCAGCTCACCATATAATTGGGCAGCTTCATAATTGCTTACATTGGCCTGAGTGCTTATAGTTATCGGCAGATGGGAAGCATACCGGGAAGCCATTTTCATCACCCCCGGGTCCGAAATAATTAGCCCATCTACCCCGATCTCAGCCAGCTGTTCCAGGTATTCCGGAAGTTTAAGCAGATCATGGTTGCGCGCCAGTATATTAACAGCAATGTACACTTTCCTTTGCCGAGCATGGGCAAACTTAAGCCCCTCAATAATTTCTGGCATACTAAGATTACCTGCATAAGCCCGCAGGCTGTATTCTTTACCACCCACATATACCGCATCTGCCCCAAATAAGCAGGCAGTTTTTAGTTTTTCCAAATCTCCCGCTGGCAGAACCAGTTCAGGGCGTTTCATAAGCAGAGCCTCTACTTTCTCCCGGTACTTAGTCTATGTAACGTGCTTTTGCCTGCAGGTGCTCACTGTAGGTCTTGCTGAATTGATGACTGCCATCCCCCCGGGATACGTAATACAGATATTCATGCTGCTCCGGGTTAATAGCCGCATCGATAGCCGCCTTACCGGGACAGGCAATAGGAGCCTGGGGAAGCCCGACATATTTGTAGGTATTGTATGGCGAATCGATCTCCAGATCTTCGTAATAGATGATGTCTTTTTCATCATTGTTCAATATGTATAAAACGCTGGCATCGATCTGCAAAAGCATATCTTTTTCCAGGCGGTTCTTTATAACTCCAGAAATAGTCTTTCTTTCATTATCGACCATGGCTTCTTTTTCAATCATCGACGCTATGATAATAGCATCGTATACATTCATACCTTGATCCAGAGCCTGCTGTTCAAATTCACCCTTCCACAGCTTTTCAAAATTATCCAGCATGGCGTATACGATTTCGACTACCGTGGTGTCTTCTGCTATCACATAAGTATCAGGAAAGAGAAAGCCTTCCAGGTATGATTTCCCTGGTCCTGGTTCAGCCAGATGAAGGAATTCGTAATTATAGTCTTGATTGATCGCTTCCTGCCATTCCTCAACTGTACAGATGCCTTTTTCTACCAGTAGTTTTCCAACTTTATCCACTGAATATCCTTCTGGTACGGTAAATGAAATGGTCACTACTTTTCCCTTCGAGATAGCTGCTGCTATTTCCGGTAATGATTGGCTGCGGCTGAATTGGTAATGTCCAGCTTTTAAGCTGCTGTCCAAATCATTATGGCGACAGTAAGCTAGAAACAAGGCCTCGTTCCGGATAAGATGGTTGCTGTATAAAAGCTCGGCAACCTGACTGGCTGTACTGCTTTCAGCTATTCTGATGTCAATGCTGCTACTATCTCCAGGAGCTATCGGGTTTAACTGCGCCAACAATATATGGTACCCGGCGAAGGCGAGCCCACCCAATAATAATATAAGCAGAACTGCTGCCCGGGTCCTTTTTCGATTTCTCATCAGCTTTAACTCACTCACTTCTTTATCCTCTCTGCCGGATGCTTGCCCTAATAGCCTTCAGGACCTACCGATTGATTTTCATGGTTTTCGGTGGATTCAGATCCCGAACTATTACCATCTTCAACATCCACCTGAATATCGGATCCAGGTTCTACTGGTGGTTCTACTGGTGGTTCTACTGGTGGTTCTACCGGTGGTTCTGCCGGGTCTATTATTTCTACTGCTCCGGGAGGCCCAACATAGGTAATTTCATGAAAAGGCCTATACCTATCTCGTGCCAGCATTTCAGTGCTTATTAGCTTTCCTGCATTATCATAATAAATGCGGAAAGATCTGACTATATATCCGGGAAAGCCTTTATGATCTACCCGGCTCTCACCTGTTTTCATTTCAGGATCTATTTCGTCTCTATATTCAAAGGGAACGATTTCATCCACTACATGACTGGTCTGGATATTCTTTTTATATTCAAGATGTCCGTATATATTTATGCTTAGTTTGCCTCCACCGGCCAGTGCCCGTATATAGACCGGATAATCAGTATTATTCTTGAAACGAAAGTCGCTAGCGCCATAGGCTACCGTAGCATCCAGCCCGAGTGGTACATAAGAAACTGCCAGTCCATGGTTATGTCTTTCTACGATATCCAGTCCAGCCAGAAGACATGCGTTGTATAAGGTGGAAGATACCTGACATATCCCTCCGCCCAACCCGGGTTCCAGAGTATCTCCTACAATCACCGGAGCATCCCGATAACCAGTCGCTATGGTTCGAGGACCCACAATATTATTAAAAGAGAACTCTTTTCCGGGTCTTATAATATGACCATTAACTGAGTTGGCTGCTCTGGTCAGATTATGACTTCTATCTATTTCAGCTACCTTATACCAGGTAACATAGGAGGCCAGTTCGCCCATGATTTCTAAATCTTTGGCAGTAACGTCCGCTGCTTGTTCCACAATGGATATTCTAGCTCTTGCCGGCTCCAGAGCTGCCCACTGATCAGGAAGTTGCTTGAAAGTTGCCTGCACATCTACTACCCGACCACTGACTTCAGGGATTACAATCAATCCCTGCCTGGAATCCATATCCAGCCGGGCATCGATTGCTTCCTGGCCCAGTATTTCGTTCCATATTTCCTGCATTTTCTGAGTAACTTCACTGTCATAGGATACAGGCAAAGGATAATCATATTCCTTGGAACCCCTTAAGTTTGTTAATTTAGATAACAGATCCCGCTCTCTTTCCTCTTGCAAGACTTTTTCTACTGCTTGAGCCACATCTACCTCTTCGCATAGGTCCTGCATTACCGTATTATACTGATAATCCTCAGCATAAAAAACTATCGGCGTGAGATAGGCATTATCAAGATACAACCCTAGCTGCTGCTGGGCCTCCGCAGGCGAACAACCCTCCACTGATATCCCAGCAATCCTAACTCCCGGCAGGAACTTGTCGGAGAGGGAGAATTGCTGATAAAAGTAACCACCCACTCCTAATACTAAAGCCACAACGGTAAAAATTGCGATATATACTATAACTTTCCCCTTTAACAAAGCCCATCCCCCAAAACTGCCATTAAAATCGTACAAAAAACAAGTCTAACTCATTTATTGTAACCTATACCTGCCATTTTTGAAAATAAAAAAAGAAGCCCTTTAAGGCTTCCCAGGGCAATGACAATAGTCTGAAGGGATCACAACTTGAGGGTTGGCACAATGAAACGAATATCTGCGTTATTTCAAAAGCCCCTTTCAATCAGCGTACTCAGGCACGCCTCAATCAAGGGGCTCTTTCATTTCTTGACCTTTACCTCTGTCATCGGCCTGGCCTAATATTTCGAATTAAACTTCTTCGTTTTCAGCTAGCTCCTGCCATACATCTGCGACCATTTCCCACTCTTCATCATCATCTATGTCAGCAAGGAATTCGTTACCTTCTTCATCATACATGACCTTAAATATTACTACTCCGCCGGCCTCAACTTCTCCATCCGATTCACCATCTTCTGCTTCTTCTTCAAAAAAGAATTCATCGAGTGGCAGCAGAACCCGGTACTTGCTTTCCTGAATATCCAACTCAGCAATCAGTTCAAACTCCATCTCTACGCCTTCTTCGTCTACCAGCACCAGTACAGGGTATTCTTCTTCCTCAAAAAGTTCTTCGTCGCTCATATTTTCACCTCTTCTTTCAAGCTACAGCAATTCTATATTTTGCCTGTTGATTTGTCAAATAGCTTTTCCATAATAAGTTATTAATTTGATGTCTGATTCCGATCCAGGTAGTTTTGCAGAATGGTAACCGCGGCCAGTTTATCGATAACTTTTTTCCTTTTGGCCCTGGAGACATCTGCTTCCAGCAGGACTCTCTCGGCCGCTACAGTTGATAATCGTTCATCCCAAAACGCAGTCTTAAGACCAGTAAAGTCTTCCAGTCTAAGGGCGAATTCTTTTATTTCCAGAGCCTTGGGGCCGATGCTGCCATCCATATTAAGAGGCAGGCCCAGTACGATCATCTTCACCTCATAACTGGTACATAAATGCCCGATATGTTCCAAATCCTGCTGTAAAGCCCGGCGTTCCAGTACTGAATGTCCTCCGGCCACTATCTCCATAGGGTCACTCAAAGCGATCCCTATTCTCTTCACACCCACATCTAAGCCCATTATTCTCATAAAAGGAACTCCTTATACTACAAATATAAAATCCCCATGCCTGGCATGGGGATATAGATATTGACTTGTCTAGATGCTGACTAAATACTCTCTTACCAGCACTTCCATGATCTCATCCCGGTCTACTTTGCAAATAAGGCTGCGGGCATCGTTATGACTCGTAATATACGCTGGATCGCCAGAAATCATATACCCCACCATCTGGTTGATTGGATTATATCCTTTCTCTTCCAGCGATTTATACACGGACTGCAGAATCTCCTTGATGCGCTCCTCACCTTCTCGCTCGCGTTTAAAACTGACCGTTTCATCCATTCCCTGAGCCATACACCACACCTCCTCTATGCAAAGATTTCTACACTAGTTCTTGAAATCCCTTTCTTTATGCCAGGATTTTTTCTACCATCTCTCGAGCAGCGGCCAGAGCCTCGTCTATTTTGCTCTTATCACGGGCACCGGCCTGAGCCATATCCGGCCGTCCTCCTCCGCCCCCCCCGGCGATTTTAGCGGCAGTACCTACAATATTCCCCGCATGAAGGCCTTTAGCAATCAGGTCTTTGCTCACAAAGGATACCAGAGAAACCTTATTCTGGCTGACCGAGGCTAGTAATACTATGCCACTGCCCAGTTTATCTTTAAGCATTTCCGCATTTTCCCTTAAAGTACCTGCGTCCTGCGCTTCCACCTTTTCAATCAGTACTTTGCTCCCTGAAAGATCGTAAGCCTTATTGATCAAATCCTCATTGGAAGCACGTGATAGTTTTCCTTTCAAACTTTCGATCTCTTTTTCGTGTTCCTTGAGCGTATTCTGTACATTCTCTATTTTATGTCCTATTTCGGCTGGAGCTACTCTCAGGGCCGAGGCGGCCGCTTTCAGGGTCTTTTCCATCCCACTAAAATACTCCCGGGCCCCTCGTCCGGTTAGAGCCTCTATTCTCCGGAGGCCTGACCCTACGCTACCTTCGGACAGTATTTTGAAACTGCCTATCTGTCCAGTGTTTCTGACATGGGTACCGCCACAGAGTTCCATACTGACTCCTTCAACTTCCACTACCCGCACCTGTTCATCATATTTCTCGCCAAACAGGGCTATAGCTCCGTATTCCCTCGCATCTTCCAGGCCAGTTACCTGAGTCCTTACTTCATGCACTCCCAGTATAAAATCGTTAACCATATTTTCTATCTTGAGCAGTTCATCTTCCGACAACGAAGCCAGGTGGGAAAAGTCAAATCTTAATCTAGAAGGATTTACCAGCGAACCCTTCTGCTGGGCATGTTCGCCCAGTACCTGTCTCAAGGCTTTATGCAGCAGGTGGGTAGCGGTATGATTCCTGGCAGTATCCATTCTCTGGGCCTCAGTTACCAGCAGATTCACGGTCTCGCCAGATTTCAATCTTCCCAGCACTTTACCTCCATGGATGATGCAGTTGCCAACCTTCTGTACATTCTCTACTGCCAATTCTCCCTTATTTCCTATTATCACCCCGGTATCAGCCACCTGTCCACCGCTTTCAGCGTAGAAAGGTGTATTGGCAGTTACCAATAATACTTCTTCATCAATTGCTTCATCGACCAGACGGTCTCCTTTGATGATGGCAATGATGGTTGATTCATCCCGGGTGTTTTCATATCCGGTAAAGATGGTTGGTCCAGCAGTCACACCCTGTAAAAGTTCTGATATAATAACTTCTTGAGCAAATGCTCCGGTTGACTTGTTAGCCTGCCTGGCCCTTTCCCGCTGCTCCTCCATCATCTGGTTGAACCCATCGGTATCAACTTGCAGGCGATTCTCTTCTGCCACATCTTCAGTCAGATCCAGGGGGAAACCATAGGTATCATAAAGCATAAAAGCTTCCGCTCCGGCAATTATTTCGTTGCCCCTGGCTTTTACACTTTCGATTATTTCTTCGACCTTTTTCAAGCCTTCATTAAGCGTTACCAGGAAACGATCTTCTTCCATCTTGATTACTTCTTTTACAAATTCCTTTTTGTCTACTATTTCCGGGTAAGCATCTTTCATAATATCGGCGACTACATCAACATTTTTATACAGAAAAGCCTCTTCTATACCGAGCGAACGCCCAAATCTAACGGCCCTCCTCAGTATCCTTCTTAAAACATACCCTCGGCCATCATTGCTGGGCAGGACTCCATCACTTATCAAAAAAGTGCATGCTCGGCTGTGATCAGCAATTACCCGGAAAGGAAATCCTTTTTCCCCCTGGTCATATTTTAGTCCGGTCATCTTTTCAATGCTAGCCATTATAGGAGTAAATAAATCAGTATCAAAGTTACTGTCCACACCCTGTAATAAAGATGTCAATCTTTCCAACCCCATACCAGTGTCGATACTGGGGCGCGGGAGAGGATTCAGATTGCCTTCCTCGTCCCGGTTATACTGCATAAAGACCAGGTTCCACACTTCCAACCAGCGGTCACAATCACACACTCCCAGGGCACACTCCGGATGTTTGCAGGCGTAGTCTGCTCCCCGGTCATAATGTATCTCACTGCAGGGTCCGCATGGACCCGTATCACCCATAGCCCAAAAATTATCCTTTTCCCCCATTCGAACTATACGTTCGGGAGCAACTCCAGCTACCTCCTGCCATAATTCCTCGGCTTCATCGTCATCCTCAAAGATGGTAATCCAGAGTTTTTCTTTAGGGAGCCCCGCAAGTTCGGTAAGAAATTCCCAGGCATAATGTATGGCTTCTCGTTTAAAGTAATCTCCAAAGGAGAAATTACCCAGCATCTCAAAAAAAGTATGATGACGGGCAGTCCTTCCGACTGTATCCAAATCGTTATGTTTGCCACCGGCCCGCACGCATTTCTGGGATGTAGTTGCCCTTTGATAGCTGCGCTTATCTATGCCTAAAAAAACGTCTTTAAACTGGTTCATCCCGGCATTGGTAAATAACAATGTAGGATCATTCACTGGAACCAGCGAAGAGCTCGATATGACGGTATGCCCCTTATTTTCGAAATAATCTAGGAAAGCTTTTCTTATTTCTCCACTATTTCTCACGACCAGGCCTCCTCTTTCCCGACAATACTTTTTTCTTATCTATTTTCTGGTATAAAACCTTTTGTGTCAACTTATAACAATTTTTTTATCATTTTCCTCAAGCCGCAAATCGCAGGTATACCCAGGAAATAGTTACTTTAATAATAGCAGCAACTGGAACTGCAAACAATATGCCCCAAATCCCATAAAGATTTCCTCCAGCCAGGAGGGCAAAAATAATGAATAAGGGATGCATTCCCAATTTACCTCCAAGTATTCTGGGGGTTACCAGGTTGCTTTCTATCTGCTGCACTATAAATATAGCCAGAGTTTGATATACTGCCAGCCGGAAAGAGTCGGAATAGGCGATTATCACCGCAGGAATACCCCCTATAAACGGACCAAAATATGGGATCAAATTAGTAACTCCGGCCAATAAACCGATTATCAGAGGAAATTTAACCCCTAGGATAAAGGCCGATAAACCTACCAGAGCACCTACGATTGCTGCTATCAGAATGCTCCCCTTTATTCCCGCAATTAATACTTTGTCAACATCAGCTGCTAGTCCCTGCAGCTCTCTTCTGAATCCGGGTGAAAAAAGATTGAGTATCCCTTCCCTGATTTTTTCCCAGTCCATCAGGATGTAAAAAGCTAAAATAGGTGCCAGTATAAGTATGAATATTTTGCTCAAAAAATTGTAGATACTCCCGATAAAGTTTTCCAGTCCTTTAAATATCGCGCCTTCAATTCTATTGATATTGGTGTGGATAAGTCGATCTATCTGTACCGGTTTGGAAACGCCATCAATTTCTTCGGCGATCTGTTCAGCCTTTTCTTCGATCTGAGGGTACATTTCCAACAGATGACCCACTTCATTTACCAGTCGGGGAACACCCGAGTATAAAACAAGTCCCAAAACAGCTAAAACTAGCAGATAAAGGATCAATATGGCATACAGCCGTCTAAAGCCATGTTTTTGCATAAACAATACCGGGTGATATAACAGATAGCTCATTATCCCCCCTATAGCAAAGGTTGTGACCACATCCCTAACCAGGAGCAAAAAATAAGAGGCGGCAAATGCCACCCCTGCAAAGATCAGATAACGATACCAGTTATTTGAGCTCAGTTTCACTTATCAAACCTGCTTCCCCATAGTATTATGGATATCCTGGCCCATACTGCTCAAAAAGTTGATGGCATTGCCGGTACTGTTTCTCAGCTGGCGACCTGCCCTGCTTAATTCATCTTCATTACTCATATAAAACATGGTTGCAGCAGCTCCTATTACTGCTCCTAATAATACTGCACTAAACATATCCTTCAACGATATCACCTCCAAGCCCTTACAATATCTGCGACGATTCTTCTACTGCCAGCAGTGACCCATCTTCGGCTACTTCATACAGATTCAATCGACCTCGATGATAATTAAATTCCAGATAGCAGTTCCAGCAATAATACTGGTCGCTGCCCACTTTGCCCACCTGCAGACCACCACATACTGGACATTTGTTCACCAAGTATTTTCTCTCCCTTCATCACTTACCACTGCACTCTCAGGACTTTTCCAGCATATTTGCTCCAGGCTTATCTCTCTCCGACCATGCAGCAAATCACCTATAGCTCCTGAAAACACCTCAATACCCTGCACCTTTTTGTCCCCAGCCGAAAGTATAAAATCACTTACTTTTCCTAATTCACGACCATTAATATCAAATACCATATCTCCTAGCTTTTGGTCATATATGGACAATTCTTCCCCATGCTCGTATGATTTAATACAATCTGCATCTTCAATCAGCAGAGTTTCTTCTCCCAAGCGTAAGTCCTCACTCAATATCATACCGGGAGGTTTTCCCTCTCTCTCAATCACCACATAACTTAAATTGAAATCATCACCAATGACCGCTTTTTGTACCGTACCTATTATTTCAGCACCGTTTTCAAGGAAGACCGCCATTTGCTTGATGTGGCGTAGTTTCATTAAAATTTCTCCCTTCTTACTAAAGATATTGTTTCCCCTTTAAATAAAAAAAATGCGTTTTTCAAAGCAGCATCCAATGACGAAGGCCCCTAAAGAGATCACTATTTGAGGGTATGCAATGCTCCCCAGCAATAAAGAAATGCAAATCTTCGTTAAATTAAAAACCCCGCTCAATCAACGTACTCAGGTACGCCTCAATCGCGGGGTTTATTCCTGCCTTGATCTTCACTTCATATTAATTAGCATGCTTATAGGCTTTATCGACAAGCTGTGCATTTTTCAAAGCATTTACCAGCCTCCGGTCCGAAGTCAAGCTCCTCTGCACGCTCTATTTCAAGAGGTTTTCGCCTGAACTTCTGGCGGAAGCACAAACTGTTTTACAATATATTACAAAATGCCTGTCTGCGAGGCCGAACAGGCAAGGCAGAGATTCATTTTGCATCCGTGCTCAACTGCGGTCTCGCGCCGTCCGTGGCCTTCGTCCCCTTTCGCTCAGTCGACTTCACAGAGTGTTGCTTCATGCTTAGCAAACAGTTGCCGGAATATTTATACATACTCTATAAAACGAGCAGGAGTTTTTGAGGGGGAACTAAATAGACGGTCTAACAATTATTCCTCCGCCCAAAACATAATCATCTAAATAATAGACTGCTGACTGTCCATGCGTAATAGCCCTTTGCGGGCTTTCAAAGGTGATCTGCAACATATCATCGGCAGCCTTTTCCAGTAGAGCTGGAGCAGGTTGGCTGGCATACCTGATTTTCACCTCCGCCTGGATAGGAAGATCAATTATTTCTTTAAAAATAAAATTATTATCCTCGGTCAACAAACGGTCATGGTATAAATCCGGCTCATCACCCACTATCAAATGGTTTTTTTCCACATCTAAAGCTACAACATAGACTGGTCGTCCAGCGCTTATGCCCAGCCCCCGGCGCTGGCCGACAGTATAAAAAGGAAGCCCCCGGTGATTACCCAGAATTTTTCCATTTAAGTCAATCACCTGACCCGGCCGGTAATCCACCTTATCCTGTAAAAATACCCGATAATCAGCATCGATAAAACATATCTCCTGGCTCTCCGGATTTGTTGTCCCTTTTATCCCAGCCTCCCTGGCCATTTGTATTACCTCCGTTTTATTCAGACTGCCCAGGGGAAATACACTTCTGCCTAGCTGCTCCTGCTTTAACCCATAGAGAAAATAACTCTGATCCTTTAACCGGTCTACACCTTTTTTAAGCAGGTACCTATCGCCCATGGTGTCTAACTCTACCCGGGCATAATGCCCAGTGGCCACCAGGTCAAAATCCTTCTGCAGGGCGTGATCCAGCAAAGCTCCAAATTTAATATGCCGGTTGCATTCAACGCAGGGGTTAGGAGTAAGACCATTTTCATAGCTGCGATAAAAGTATTCTATGACTCTTTTATAAAACACCTTTCTCAAGTCTACCACCTGATGGCTTATACCTAAATAATGCGCCGCTTCTGCTGCTTGTTCTGCTGCTTTCGAATCCCAATTGATCATGGTCAAGCCGAATACATCATAACCTTTTTCCTTAAGCAGCAGGGCCGCCATGGAACTATCTACTCCCCCGCTCATTAGTACTGCTATCTTCACTGTAGACCTCCTTTATCGGTCATTGTAACACTTCTAGCCCAGCTATGCCAGGTGACAAGGGGACGGTCCGAGACCACTGAAAAAGTAGCCTTTTTAAACCGCTTGGACGTCAGACCCACTCCAAGCTGGTCGGATAATTAATAAGCAACATGATGAACAGCGCAAAAAATAAGAGTTTAATCCTTTTAAAGCGGATACCAGCTTGGCTATCCGCTTTAGATTTACCGCCAGGGCTGTTAGTTTTGCCTGAATACCGATACTTCGTAGACCGTAGC
>LNQE01001813.1_pt1 | contig 89010 bp, 67 predicted proteins | sample 603111 | NCBI WGS metagenome assembly LNQE01 (sample SAMN04260313, study PRJNA301899) | hydrocarbon metagenome | isolation source: hydrocarbon-contaminated ditch | place: Germany: Bremen | collected 1998
ATTCTGGATATCAGTGTAGACCAGGGTATGGAGATAATAATATCAGCCGGGATGGTGGCTCCTGAGAATGGCAAAAACGGTACCTATCAGATAGACCCAGAATAAACGAGTTTAATGTATAAGTACATTCTATACAAAGTACAATAGTAACATAATTAATAATGGAAGGAGAACCAGCACATGTCTGAAGAGTTAATATACAGCACCATGGCCCGGGAGATGCTGGAACAGCTGCCCCGGGGTGCTTTTCTCTCGGTCCGGGCGGATGACAGGATCAACACTATGACCATCGGGTGGGGAGCAATAGGCTATTTCTGGAACAAACCGGTCATTATAGTAGGAGTGAGGTATTCACGTTACACTTATGATCTTATCGAAGAAGCTCGTGATTTTTCAGTGACTATACCATTGAGCTCCGATTTTAAGAAATCGCTGGCCGGCACCGGCAGCAAATCAGGTCGTGATATGGATAAATTTCAGGTATTCAGCCTTAAAGCGGAACCCGGCAAAGAGATTGAAAGCCCGGTAATCGGCAGCTGCGGTCTGGTTTATGAATGTAGATTGATTTTCAAGCAGGCTATGGACCCGGACCTTTTAGACGAAGAACTGCGGCAGAAATTCTATGCTCAGGAAGATTATCATGTCATGTATTACGGTGAAATAGTATCTGCCTATCAGAATGATTAGCGTTAGCTGAGCAGGGTAGACAAGGGGACGGTTCTCCTGTCTACTTATTATTAATAATTCCAAGAAAGTAGACAGGAGAACCGTCCCCTTGTCTACTTCTCAGTCTGACGTCCCCTTGTCTACTTCCTGATCAAACTCTCCTCCTGTTCAAACTGCAGTCGTTGTTTTATTACTTCTAACAGCGTATTTAGACCTTGTCCGCTTCGGGCGGAAAGGTATACTGATTCATTCCGGCTTGAATTAGGCGATTGTTCGAGCAAATCTACTTTATTAAACACGGTGAGTATTTTATCTCGTTCTGCTCCCAGCTCTTTCAGCACTTCTTCTACTACGCTAATCTTATCCAGGTAATTGGAATCAGCGATATCAACTACATGCAGCAAAAGGTCGGCATCAACTGCTTCTTCCAGGGTTGAATGGAAGGCAGCCACCAGGGACGGAGGAAGCTCCTGGATAAAGCCAACCGTATCGGTTATCAGCACCTGCTGCCCCCCAGGCAAATCCAATCGCCGGGTGGTAGTATCCAGGGTCTGGAATAGACGCTGATCAGCTTCTACCTGCTCGGAGCCGCTTTTGTGAGCGATACTGCACAGGGAGTTAAACAGGCTCGATTTTCCCGCGTTGGTATATCCCACCAGAGACACCGTTTTGATACCTGAACGCTGCCTCTGTTTGCGATGGAGTTCCCGGGTCACCTGCAACTTTTCAATCTGCTTTTTTATATCCTGAATACGTTTCCTGATATGACGTCGGTCCAGTTCCAATTTCTGTTCCCCTGCTCCTCTGGTACCGATGCCAGCCCCCACGCGGCTCAACTGGGTTCCGGTGCCCCGCAGACGGGGTAAGCGGTATTGCAGCATGGCCAGTTCCACCTGCATTTTACCTTCTCTGGACCTGGCTCTCTGGGCAAATATATCCAGAATCAACATAGTTCTATCGATAACCTTGATTTCCAGCCATTGCTCCAGGTTGCGGAGCTGTATCGGAGAAAGTTCGCGATCGAATATGACCATATCCGGTTCCAGTTCTTCAATAAGGTGCTGTAACTCCTCGATTTTTCCCTTTCCTATATAACCTGAGGATTGGAATTTTTTTCGGGCTTGGATCAGGGTCGCTACTACTTTACCCCCGGCCGCCTCGGTCAGGCCTTTAAGTTCTTCCATATAATCTTCAAACCCTGCACTGTTTCTTTCCAGCTTTACACCCACTAGTATGACTTTTTCAGCAGCATCTCTGTTTATAATATTAACCTCCTGTTTCCTTGCCGGCTCTATCGATATCCTCCAGTAACTCTTCCCATTCTAGATAGGCTTCGCTTAAGTCCCTTTTTATTTTTTCGTATTCGTCCAGGCAGTATTTAGCCTTTTCCTGGTCGCTGTATACACCGGGACTGACCATCAGTTCCTCGGTCTCGTCTTTTTTAGTTTCCAGAGAGTGTATCTTTTCCTCCAGCTTTATCAATCTATTATCCAGCATCTTTTTTTTCCTCTCTGCTTCCTTCTGTCTCAACCTGAATTCCTGCTGCTCGCTTATTTTTTCATTACCTTTATTTTGCTCTTGCGCCGCATTAGTTTCCAGCAGCTTTCTCTTTTCCGCATAATAGCTGTAGTTGCCAGGGTAATTTTGCAGTCCGCAGTTGAATATGGATGCTACCCGACTGGCCACCCGATCTATCAAATAGCGATCATGAGACACCAGCAGCACCGTTCCTGAATATTCCTGAAGCATTTCTTCAACAGCCTGTCTGCTTTCGATATCCAGGTGGTTGGTAGGTTCATCCAGTATTAAGAAATTAGCACCACTCACAAGGACTTTCAGTATAGCCAGGCGTCCTTTTTCGCCGCCGCTTAGATCCCCTACTTTCTTGAATACCTCATCCCCTTTAAACAACATCCGGCCCAACAGGCTGCGAGCCCGGGCAGCCAGAATATCTGAGTTTGACACTATTTCTTCCAACACCGTATGGTCTGGCTCCAGGTCCTCGTACTGCTGAGCAAAATAAGCGATTTTAACCCGGCTCCCAATCCTCACCGACCCTTCATCTTCCTGCACCAGGCCGTTTATTATTTTTAACAAGGTAGTCTTACCACAGCCATTAGGCCCGATCAAAGCAACTTTTTCGCCTTTGTACAGATCAAAGTTTAGCCTGGTAAATAAACGCAAATCCCCATATGCTTTGGAAACTTCCCGCAGACTGAGAACATCCTGTCCGCTCTCATAAGCCAGCGGCAGATTCCAATCTCCGATAGTGGCAGTATTTTGTGGCCTTTCCAGGACTTCCAGCCTCTCCAGGCGAGTCTCCCGGCCCCGGGCTTGCTTGGATTTAATTCCTGCTTTGAATCTCCTGATGTAATCTTCGGTGTCCTTGATATATTCCTGCTGTTTTTCATAAGCTCTTGTTTCGGCTTCTTCCTCTATAGCTTTCAGTTTTAAATAGTTGGTATAATTGCCCGGATATGATCTTAGCTTACCATTGGTTAATTCTATTATTCTGCTGGCCACCCGGTCCAGAAACCAGCGGTCATGAGACACTATCAATATGGTTCCAGGATAATCCTTCAAAAATTCCTCCAGCCACTCTACTGAATCCATATCCAGATGGTTGGTAGGCTCATCAAGCAGCAGCAGGTCTGGAGCCAGGGCTAAAAGCCGACCCAGGTTTATGCGGGTTTTTTGCCCGCCGCTGAAGTCTGCCAGGAGACGATTAAAATCACTGTTACTGAAACCTAAACCTACCAGTATTCTGCGGGCTATGTTTTCGCAGGCATAGCCATTGTTTCTCTCATATTCTTCTGTCAGTACTGCGTATCGATCCATAAGCCGGGGAAGATCAGGGCCTGCCTGACTGATCTGCTGTTCCAGTTCTCCGATCCTGCTTCTTAAGCCTAATAAATGGGAGTAACTGCTCATCACTGTATCCCATGCCGTCAGATCTTCTGATGGAGATGGCAGTTGTTCCAGGTAAGCCAGAGATAATGAGGCAGCTTTGATTATCTCCCCATTATCATAATCCAGCTGTCCGCTGATGCAGTTTAAAAGAGTTGTTTTTCCAGTACCATTGGCACCGACCAGGCCGACCCTCTCTTTATCGTTTATAACCAGAGTGGCAGCCCTTAAAATATGGTTATCCCCATAATATTTATGGAGGTTTTTGGTTTGAAGCACTATCACTGTAATCACCAGCCATCTAAATATCTTCTAAAAGCAAATCCCTTTAAGCATCGGAATTTTTGCCTCGTTCTAATATAACATTTTCAGCTTCTCAGGTCATCTCCTGAACGAGCATAGGTTCTGTCAGGACATAAAATTCGGTTAAAAAGGATCGTCCGGGATAATAATAGGAGTGTAAACAAGCAGCCAATTGTGGTCCTGTGGGCTTCTTTAATTTATTGAGCCATAGGGCGAAACCAAACTATTGTCCTGTGGGCTTCCTTAAGTTATTGAGCCATAAGGCGAAACCAAACTGTTGTCCTGTGGGCTCCTTGCTAAGACAAAGCATAAAACTGGCCAGTGGGTAAGTGCGAAAGTTGAAGTAAATTTTGGATACTTAATGGGGAAATCCATGGTTTATCTCAATATACAGATAGGAAGTGATGAATATGGCAGCCTGGGCAGGGTTCCAGCCGGGCTCATGGGTAGATAAGATCGACGTAAAAGACTTTATACAGAAGAACTACTGTCCTTACGATGGTGATAGCAGTTTTTTATCCGGCCCTTCGGACAAAACCTCCAGCCTATGGAAGAAATGTCAGGAGCTTTTAAGGGCGGAATATAGAAGGGGCGGAGTATTAGAAGTCGATGCCCGTATCCCCATTACTATAACCAGCCACCCACCTGCTTATATCGACCGGGAGCTGGAGACTATCGTAGGATTACAGACTGATCAACCTTTGAAAAGGGCAATAAATGTATTGGGCGGATTGAATACCAGTATTAAGGCCTGCCAGGCTTATGGTTACGAACCTGATGCCCAGCTGGTAGATTTTTTCCGCAAGTATCGTCCTACTCATAATGATGGGGTATTTGCGGTATACACTCCGGAGATGAAGTTGGCCCGCCGAGTAGGCATTATTACTGGCCTGCCTGACTCGTACGGCCGGGGCAGGATCATCGGTGATTACCGTCGGGTTCCCCTTTACGGCATAGATCATCTGGCTGCAGGCAAAGAAAATGATCTGAGGTCAATGAGTAAAACAATGGATGCCCCTTCCATACAACTGCGAGAGGAAATCTTCAAGCAAATAGAAGCCTTGCATCAAATCAAAGCGATGGCCGCAGGATATGGATTTGACATTTCCCGTCCGGCTAATAATGCCGTTGAGGCTGTACAATGGTTATATTTCGCTTACCTGGCCGCGGTCAAAGAACAAAATGGGGCCGCTATGAGCCTGGGCCGGATCGCCAATTTCCTGGATATATATCTTGAACGGGATATAGAACAGGGATCGATCGGGGAAATGGACGCTCAGGAACTGGTAGATCAGTTAGTGATAAAACTGCGCCTGGTAAGACACCTGCGCTCTCCGGAATATAATGAACTCTTTGCCGGGGACCCCAACTGGGTAACCGAATCCCTGGGTGGTATGGGGGCTGATGGACGCCACCTGGTGACCCGAACTTCCTACCGTATGCTCAACAGCCTTTATAACCTGGGAGCGGCTCCCGAACCCAACATGACCATCCTGTGGTCAGAAAATTTGCCGGACAATTTCAAGCGTTTCTGCAGTGAACTTTCAATCAACACCAGTACTCTGCAATACGAAAATGATGACGTGATGCGCAGGTACTATGGTGACGATTATGCCATAGCCTGCTGTGTATCAGCCATGAAGGTCGGGCGTGAAACTCAATTTTTCGGAGCCCGCTGCAACCTGGCCAAATTGTTGCTGTATGCTATAAATGGTGGCCGGGACGAGATCACGGGGGAGCAGGTGGGGGTTGAAACACCGGTCTACGAGGGCAGTATACTGGAATACGACAAGGTAATGCGCCGTCTGAAGATACAGATGGAGTGGTTGTGCGAGCTTTATGTCAATACCATGAATGTCATCCACTACATGCATGATAAATATGCCTATGAAGCCTCGCAGTTTGCCCTGCATGACAGCATGATCCATTATTACATGGCTTTCGGTATTGCCGGTCTGTCAGTGGCTGCAGATTCTTTGAGTGCTATCAAGTATGCCCGGGTCAAAGCGCTTAAAGACGCTCGGGGGATCATAACAGATTTTTCTATCGAAGGGGAGTTTCCCAAGTTCGGCAACGATGAAGTAATGGTGGACCGGATCGCTGCAGCCCTGGTAGAAGATTTCGGCAATCACCTGAAGCAGTATCCCACCTATAAAAATGCCTATCACACACTGTCTATACTTACCATAACCTCCAACGTAATGTACGGACACCATACCGGCACTACGCCGGATGGCCGGGTGGCTGGTCAACCCCTGGCCCCAGGGGCTAACCCGCTACATGGACGGGAGGAGCATGGAGCACTGGCAGCCTTGAATTCAGTGGCTCAGCTGGATTACCATCATGCCCGGGACGGTATATCTTTCACCTTCTCCACCGTACCATCTGCGTTGGGAACTAGCAGAGAAGAACAGATCTCAAATCTGACCGGCCTTTTGAGCGGGTATTTCAAACAGGATGCCCATCATATGAATGTTAATGTTTTAAATCTGGAAACATTGAAGGAAGCCATGGAACATCCGGAAAAATATCCGGACCTGACCATAAGGATTTCCGGATACGCGGTCCATTTCATCAAGCTTACCCGAGAACAGCAGGAAGAAGTAATAATGCGAACCTTTTTTAACAGGATGTAGTCTTATGCTGGGCCGGATTCACTCTATTGATACCTTTTCCACCCTCGATGGCCCGGGAATCAGAACGGTGATTTTTATGCAGGGGTGCTCCCTCAGATGCAAGTACTGTCACAACCCCGACACCTGGAGCCGGGAAAGCGCAGATTCCAGAGATTATACGCCAGAAGCTTTGATGCATATCATCGCCCGCGGCAAACCTTATTTTGATGCCAGCCGGGGGGGTATTACCTTCAGCGGCGGTGAACCACTTTTACAACACCGTTTTATTAAAGACATTTTCGTTCGCTGCCGGGAGATTGGAATCTCTACTGCTTTCGACTCTTCCCTGTATATATCACCACGGATCGTTGAGGATCTGCTGGGCTGCACCGATCTGGTACTGGCGGATATCAAACAAATGGACCGCAGCAGAAGCCTGGAACTGGTAGGAGCTGCTAATGAATTAAACCTGGGCAATATAGAACTGATAAATAATCACCAGGTATCGATATGGATACGTTATGTGGTAGTGCCGGGATGGACTGATGACAGGAAAGATGTAGAAGCTATGGCCAGGTTTATTGCCCCGCTGGCCTGGGTAAAGAGAGTTGACCTGCTGCCTTATCATGCCCTGGGTCGGCACAAGTGGCCTATGCTGGGGATGGAATACGAATTGGCAGACCTTTACCCACCTTCCCGGGAGCAGATGTTGGAGTTAAAACGGCTGGTAGAAGAACACAGCAACAAGCTGGTGGTGATACATGAATAAGCTAGCTGACCCCCCTTTCAGCGGACCAGCATCCTGACAGGTGAAAGCTTCTGATCCAGAACCCACCCGGCCCCGGAGAGCAGGATAGGTTCTAAAGTAGTTTAAATATTAAAACTCAATATAGTGGACAAGCTGCTGTTATTAGGATCCCTGCTTTCCATTGGTATAAAGGTGATCTGGACATTGTATCGTCCAGCAGGCAGCAGAACTCCTGCTTTGTCTTTCATATCCCATACCAACTGCCCTGGGATGGATTCTCCGGCTTTAAATATTTTCCCACTGACCACCTGGGCAAACATCATGTTTTCCGAATATCGGTATACTTCCTGCCCGGTCCTGTCAGTAACTACCACTTCGTAGATCTGACTGGAAGCAAAGGTCAAATCCTGGTCAAGACCTGATCTATTGACCAGCTTAAAATTAAATTTGATGCTGGATTGCTGTTTTACTACTTCACCTTCGACATAAAAGGCATCTGCTGCCACCATGCTTTCCAGCCGGTTAATGAGCACAAATGCTTCTGCATAGGTTAAGCTATCTGCAGGGTGCATGAGATTATTCCCTCTCCCTTTGAGAAGCCCGCTGCTGTATGCATACATTATATTCCGAGTATATTGAGGATTGATCTGCTCAAAGTCTTCAAATGGAACCAGGGCTACAAATAGAACTTCATCCAAATTTATCCCGGTTCTGGCAGAAAAAATATCAACCATTTTGCTGACTACCTCCTGGCGGCTGGTGGAAGAGAGCTCAGCCTCGGAGTTCATAGTGCATTTAAGCAAATTATTCATCCCGTCCAGGCTGATATAATCGTTCAGGTTATAATCACCTATGGTCTCATTTATCGGGTAACGGCTCTCAAGTTGATCCACATAGATCTGGGCCCAGTGGTTTTTATCAGCCGCTACGATGGGAAGCGGGCCAAGCAAAACCGCCATAAAAGCTATGGTTATCACTATAGCGGTAAATCTTTTCATACACAATCTCCTCCTGCTATAAGGTACTCTATTTACACATATTACGCCTGCTCCGGCTGCTCCTTACAGTGTACCTTAAATTTGCTTTTGCCACATTAAGTAAATTACCTGGCTCTTGTTGACAAATCGCTGGTAAGTGATCAATCTAGCATTAGATAAATGCTATACTTATATAGATGTATTATACCTAAGTAAGTTGCGAAGGAGGAAAATATATGAGCGATTTGCCTGCTTTTAATTGGAGTAAAACGGCTATGGGCGCTATGGGTATAGAATTGGTCGAATTCACCCCTGAACAAGTAGTTGCAGTCATGCCGGTCACCTGGAAAACCCATACCCCATTTGGTATTCTGCACGGAGGAGTATCGGTAGTAATAGCGGAAACAGTAGCCTCTGCCGGCAGTTACCTCTTTATCGATCCCCAGCGGCAAAGTGCGGTTGGCCTGGAGATCAATGCCAATCACATAAAAAGCGTTGCCAGCGGTGTAGTCAGAGCAGTAGGCAAGCCGGTTCATGTAGGCAAAAAAACACTGGTATGGGAAATCCATATCTATGATGAACAGGAAGACCTGGTATGTATTTCCCGTTGTACTACCGCGGTACTTGATAAGCCAAAAACCGGTGACAGTATCAGATAGGCAGGCTGTTCCCATTTACCCCGGTTATCCATAAAATCAAATACGAGACCTTAGAGTCCTCGATAGCCTCTAATTTCTTGTATTTGCACATTGAATGTGAGCAATCGCCGATTCAAAACAGTCGAGACCTATATAGGGGGCAGGTTAGACCCGCCCCCCTGTTCTAGAAAATGAAATATTGAGGATCCATTATTATCTCTTCTAAATACTTTTCAAAATCTTCCGTTATTTCCGTCCCAGGGTCATTATCCAGCCACTTTTCATCAGCGGTCGGCCTCCTGCTCTGGGGCTTGAAATAGTTATGGTTCATCTTCTTTTCCCCCGCTTTCCCTTTTTTATTAGCTTGTGTAGTACTCTGCTCTTTATGCTGGGGATTTTGACCATAGTTCTACTGTATTATCCAGTTTCAAATGAAAAATGGCATGGAGAAGCAGCCGGTGTGAGCAATAATAAAGCAGAGACTGGCTTGTAGTCTTTAGCTGCTTGTGGATCTAAATTTCAGCGAAAACATCTTCCAATGCTATCTCCAGACCCTCAAAAACAGTTGATTTAATGGTATCTCCCTGCTTAAGAGTGGTTAAACTGTCAATATCTCTATCTTCAGTAAAGGAGTATTGAACAATATTTCTGCTCTCCAGGTCCACAATCCAGTATTCAGGAACACCGCTTTTCATATACAGGTGTAATTTGGCCGCCATATCTTTGCCTTTAGTGGAGGGAGAAAGCACTTCCACGATCAATGCCGGTATGCCCTCATACTTGTTGTCAATGATATTGTTCATATCACAAACCACCATTACATCCGGCTGGACCACATTCGGGTCTTCCTCAAACTTGGTGGCATAACCAAATAACCTCACATCTAATGGCGCAGTCAACGATTTACATGGATGTCCCCGAAAAAAGTTATAAAAATGACCCGCTATTTCGTTTACCATCACCTGGTGCCGAAAGCCTGGCGACGCCATCAGGTAAATCTCGCCATCAATAAGTTCGTAGCGTAAATCGGATGAACTGGTCAAGTTCATATATTCTTCATAGCTGATCCTCCTGGTTGATTTATAGTTGCCCATTTCTTCATGCAGCATGAAATAATCGGGTTCACTATAGTGAATAAGTTTGGCCACATTTTTGCCATTTTTGGTAATAATAATATCTTCCTTCTCAACCAAAGCCAAATATTTACCGAAAGCATTTTGCATATCAGTGGTATTAATGCGCATAATACTCACCCCCACTATTTATTAGCTATAATTATAGCAATATTATGGCTATAATTCAAGTTATTCTAGCTATATTGGAGGCTGGTTGTGTCAATATAATTATTTCGTTAGATGCTGTAAATAATCAGGTCAGGATAACTGCGTTAATGTAGCAGCACCAATCCGGAAAGTTTAAGCCAGGGACATCTTTCACCCGTTTGAGCGTAATATTAATGGCCCCCTTGTTTCTTATGCTGAAGGGACTTATAATTATTAATGGATTATCCTTTAAACATGCCAGTTTAATTAACTATGGGGGCGTGGCTCAGCTGGGAGAGCACCTCGTTCGCAACGAGGGGGTCAGGGGTTCGAGTCCCCTCGTCTCCACCATTTATATGTGCCGGTGTTGTTTTCATATATATATTCCAAATATTATGATATATATAAATAGGAGCTATAGGGGATGTGGATAGCCCCGATAGCGACCAGCAAGAATATGTGTTTGCTGAAAGAGCCGTCATCGTTTATTGGATGTTCGGCTCTATTTCACTATGAGAGCCAATGTAAACAATATGACAGTTAGGATAAAGCAGAGGAACAGCTCCGTGAAATCATTTTTTATATTGCAGATGATTCCGGTAATGTTGAAATTGCACTAGGATATCTTGATAAGATTGAAACAGCAATCAATCTTCTTCAGAAGTTTCCGGAGTCGGGAAGTATCCCTAGATATTCGATTTTAAAAAAGCAAGGGTATAGAGTATTGATTATTGAAAGGCATCTTGTCTTTTATAAGATAAATGAGGAAGATAAGTTAGTTATTATATATGCGATTGTTGATGGAAGACGAGAATATCGTAATTTAATATAGAAGTACGAAAAAGCATTCAGGCTAAAATCTGGATGCCTTTTTTCTGTGATGTTAATTGCCCAGGGCTGGAATGGCCATGGCCTGCTAGCGGGTAATTTTATCCAGAGTAAACCCTGCACAAAGGGGCAAGAAATGTCGGATAGATATTATCAGTATTTGCTATTCTATGGATGAGAGGAGGGTCATAAAAATGGATTCGCTTAAAAAAATGAACGAAGCGCTTAGTTATATTGATGAAAATTTAACGAATGATATTGACTTGAAAGAAGTGGCAAGGATAGCTTGGTGCTCAGAATATCATTTTCAAAGGATGTTTTCTTTCCTGGCCGGGGTTACGCTATCTGAGTATATTCGACGCAGACGACTTACCCTGGCGGCTTTTGAGCTTAATAATAGTAATATGAGAGTTATTGATGTTGCCATAAAATACGGATATAGCTCAGCAGACTCTTTTACCAGGGCTTTTCAAGGGTTACATGGAATAACTCCTTCTGAAGCCAGAAACAATGGTCAATATCTAAAAGCTTATCCCAGAATGACCTTCCAATTATCGATAAGAGGAGGAAATGAAATGAACTATCGTATAGAAGAAAAAGAAGCGTTTAAAATTGTGGGAATCAATAAACGGGTTCCAATTATTTTTAACGGTGTGAATCCAGAGATTGCAGCGATGTGGAAAAGCTTAGATGGTGAAATAATCAGAAAGCTTAAGGAGTTATCTAATGTAGAGCCTATAGGATTGCTTAGTGCATCTATAAACTTTTCGGAAGGTAGAATGGAAGAAAAAGGAGAACTTGATCATTATATTGGTGTAGCGACAAATAATCAATGCCCAGGTGATCTAGCAGAACTCAGAATTGCAGCTTCAACATGGGCTGTATTCGAAGCAATAGGGCCATTCCCACAGACACTGCAAAATGTCTGGGGACGTATTTATTCTGAATGGTTTCCATCTTCAAATTATGAAATAGCAGAAGGACCGGAAATTTTGTGGAATGAGAATAATGATGTAACTTCGCCAAAATTCAAAAGTGAAATATGGATACCGGTTATTAAAAGGAAATAGCGAAACTTAATTTAAGCTCTCTATTAAAGTACTCCCTAAATTTCAAGGGGTTTAATATACCCACTATTCAAGCCCCATTATTTACCTGAGAAAAAGGATATAATAATTTTCAGGGGAGTGATTGCCATGTACAAAATCTTGATCGTGGAGGATGACAATACTATATCTTCTATAATGCAGGATCGGCTGAATAAATGGGGTTATGAAACTCTTACTGTCCGTGAGTTTAATGATGTGTTGTCAACCTACATTTCATTTCAGCCTCATCTGGTATTAATGGATATTAATCTGCCATTTTACGATGGTTTTTATTGGTGCGCAAAAATTCGGGAGATAGGAAAGATACCCATCGTATTCATCTCTTCCAGGGATACCGATGGAGACAAAATACGAGCGATAAGTCAGGGTGGTGATGATTACATAGAAAAGCCCTTTTCCCTGGATCTTCTTATTGCCAAAGTACAGGCGGTGCTACGCAGAGCGTATTCCTACAGCGATCAGACTCTGAACGTTATCGGACATAAAGATATGCTCTTGAACCTGGAGAATTCACGCGTCTTATATCAGGATAATGCGGTGGCTCTGACTCAAAACGAATGCAAGATGCTGGCCTTGCTCATAAGAAATGGGGGCAAAACTGTCACTCGCACCCGTCTGATCAAGGTCTTATGGGACGATGAGAGCTTTGTGGATGACAATACACTCACTGTCAATGTCAATCGCCTGCGCAAAAAACTGAACAGCATCGGACTTGAAGATTATATCGAAACGGTTAAGGGTGAAGGGTATAGATTGATATGAGTTTGTTAGCTTATCTGAAAGAAAAATGGCTTACCTATGTTTTCGCTGCGGCGGGTTTTGCCTTTGCAGCCGCTGTGTATAAATTAGATACTGATCTTAACATCACGGTCTCCAATGCTGCCTATATAATGACCGGTTTAGGTCTGCTTTTTATCGTTTTCGCCGTGATTGATTATACTGTTATGAACTGGCGACTGGAAAAGTTTAAGCGATTTTGTGACCTCATTGCTCCCTCGGATATCATAGATGAGTTCTTTTACCCATTGGATAAGGGTTATGCAGAGTGTGTCCATACTATATCTCAGGAATATGAGAAACACAAAGCAGAAATGCATACCAGATCATCGGAAGATCTGGAGTTTGTGACTAAATGGACCCATGATATCAAGGTGCCTATTTCTGCATTGCGATTAATACTGGAAAGCTATGAGAGCGATTTACCCCAGGAATTTTATCAGAAGATGGATACAGAGATCTCAAAAATCCAGCAGGGTACTCAAACCATATTATATAACATCAAGTCCAATACTTTTTATCAAGATTACAGAATATCCAGGGTGAGAACGAAGAAATTGATTGCCGATGTACTCAAAGAATATTCCAATTTCTTCAGTTACAAGAAGATCAACATATCGATTACAGGCGAGGATCATCAGGTTTTGACCGATGAAAAATGGAGCTCCTATATCATCTCCCAGATAATCTCCAATGCGGTCAAGTATACTCCAGATCATGGAGATATATCGATTTGTACCAGCCGGGACGAAGGTAAAACTACCATATCCATAAGAAACAGCGGAATGGGGATAACCCGGAAAGATATAGAACAGGTATTTGAGGAAGGATATACTTCATCGGTTGACAGAATCGGCATGAAGGCCACCGGATATGGTATGTATCTGGCCAAGAAACTCAGTGACAAGCTGGGACATGAGCTGCTGGTGGAATCTGAACCCGGACAGTATGCTCAGTTTGATATAAGCTTCTTCGATGAAAATGAAGCTGTATACCGGGTTACAAAAATGTAAGATTAAATGCCGGTATTGTAAGGTGATTCGATTTTTCCATTAGTTTATCAGGGATATGATTTAATCGTGACAATCATTAAATATCAGGAAAGGATCGAAACAAATGGAGATATTGAAAACACAAAACATATCCAAAATATACGGATCACGGAAAAGCAGCAAGCAGTATATGGCCATAAAAAACATCAGTTTCACTGTAAATGAAGGCGAATTTATAGGAGTGATGGGTGCTTCCGGTTCCGGCAAAACAACCTTGCTGAACATCCTGGGCAGTATCGACAGTGCTACCACCGGCAGATTGTTCATAGCTGGCCAGGATATCAGCAATCTCAAGCAAAAAGAGCTGGCCAGGCATCGGATGGAGAATATCGGTTTCATATTTCAGGATTATAATCTGCTGGAGACTATGACTATAAAAGAGAATATTATTTTGCCCCTGGCCTTGTCCGGCTGCCGGGCAGAGATAATGGAAGAGAAAGTTGACCGGTTAGCTGATGACCTGGGTATTGTAAGCATACTGGACAAATACTCTTATGAAGTATCCGGGGGGGAACAGCAGCGTGCTGCTGCCTGCCGGGCGCTGATAAGCAATCCTAAAATAATACTGGCTGATGAACCCACCGGAAATCTGGACTCCAAGTCCGGCCGGGATTTACTCGAGCTTCTGGCTTTCATCAACCAGGAGCACCATACTACTATAATCATGGTAACCCACGATGCATTTGCCGCCAGTTATTGCCGGAGGATTCTGTTCATACGGGATGGTGAGATTTATAACCAGCTCCATGCCGGTGAAAGCAAAAAAGAATTTTTTGACTCCATAATAGACGTCATGAGCGTTCTCGGGGGTGAAGAAAAATGAAGCTTTCCACACTGGCCTGGCGCAATATAAACAAGAATTTCGATAAGTACAAGATGTATTTCTTCTCACTCAGCTTCAGTGTATTTACCGCCTATTCATTTCTGGCCCTTATGCATAATGAATATGTCCAAATGGCATTTACCTATGATGATCGATATCAATCACTGTTAACCGGATTCGGGATCGTAATAATGGTGTTCGTCATGTTTTTTTTGCTGAGTTCCAACAGCAGCTTCATCAGGGCCAGGAAAAAGGAGATCTCAACCTACGCATTATTCGGGATGACCAATGCCAAAATCGGTCAACTGCTGTTCATGGAAACCATGATGGTAGGTTTGGCGGCACTTGTCATCGGTATAAGCACCGGGGTCTTTTTTTCCAAACTCACAGCTATGATCCTGCTGGATATGTCTCTGGCGACCTTTACCGGGGAACTGGCTTTCACTATTGACCCCAGATCCATTTATATCACCGCGGGATTATTTATAGTTGTGTTTAGTGTTATGGGTTTATCAGGATTAAGAGTTATCAGCAAATTTGAACTGGCAGATCTGTTCAAGGCCGAGAAGATAGCAGAAGGCAGGTCGAAGGGTTCTTTAATTGTTCTGCTCATATCTATGGTATTGGTCGGTGCCGGTTATTATCTGGCCTCTAGCCCTGAGCCGGCAGTTGTTGTTCCAGCCTCCATCCCGGTCCTGGTACTGGTGATACTGGGAACATATCTGTTCTTCTGGGAAGGTCTGGCCGTGATATTAAATGTGATCAAGAAGAGAAAAGAACGTTATTACCAGGCCGCAAATCTCATATCTGTTTCCGCTTTTTCCCACCGAATGGGGACTATAGGATCGGTCATGGCAACTATAGCTATACTCTCGGCAGTAGCTACAACAGGCATCGCCACGGGATACACCTTGTACAGCAGTGCTGAGACTAATACCTATGAAAATGTAGGCTACGATTTGTATTTCTATGGCGGGCAGGATGAACTCTCAGATGATATTAACAAGGCTTTTGACACCCACAACACTCGGGTCATTCAGGAGTATACCACCCCCCTGTATATCTGCCAGCCCCGGATGGATACCTTTATAGTAAGAGGGGCCTATCGCTTATCAGGTGATAACGACTATTTCCAGGTTTACTCCCAATCCGTCTACAATAAACTGGCCACCATATCCAAAACCAGGCATAAACCGATTGCTGTCAATCCGGGAGAAGCATTATATATTTATCCTTATATGACCGATGATATAGCCAAAGAGATAGACGGACAGGTACTCGCTTTTTCCGATCGCAATATAAGTGTAACTTCCATATTACGGGCCAATTTCGTTAGTTTCGGTGCCCTCCACACTATCGTCATCAATGACCTTGATTTCGAGGCCCTGATAAACAGCGGAGATATTAAGGACCGGGATGAAGCTGGAGTACCTAATGATAAAGTAAGCGTTTTCATATATGATAATCCTCTGCGCTCAGCAGAACTCGACCGTGATTTACAAGGTATTCTTACTGGCAGAACCGGTAATTTCAGAACAGCATACACTCTTTACGAGGAAAGCCTGCAGTTATTTGGACTGATATGTTTTATCGGATTCTTTATGAGTGCGGTGTTCATATTGATGACTGCCAGTCTGTTATATTTCAAGCAGGTTATGGCAGCTGAAGAGGAACGACATCAATACAAGATGCTCAGAAAAATAGGTATGGACGATTCATTGGAGAAAAGAGTAGTGAGCAGCCGACTGCTGCCTGTCTTTCTAATACCCTTGGCTGTAGGTATCATTCATTCCATATTTGCCATGAAGGCAGCGGATACCATAGTGTTTTCCAACATGATACCTGTTGGCAACTCCTATATTACTGTACTCGCTTATTCAGCGGTGATGTACGGAATATATGCTCTGGTATACGGTGGTTTTTATCTCATTACCAGGGAACAGTATTCCCGCATAGTGAAGTAACGGGGATTGTTCTTTTTACTAGTTTTGTATAAGCTGTGCAAGTTGGGAACGGTTCTTGACTTGCACATTTTTTATGCCCAACAGCTGAAGGCCATATGCCCCCTATTCCAATAAACCTGTTATACAAATCCTTCTAAAGGGTTGGTTAATATTCTGATTTTATTGACTTTTTCGTATTTATTGTGCAGATATTTCTGGTGAACCAGGATTGAGTAAGCCAATAGATGTTTAGCATTAACAGCTATGTAAGAGGGAATAAAATATATCAAAAATATTCATTTACCAAATCCAGCAATGATAAAAGGCTTGGCGAGAGCCATTTATTTTTATGGTAGACAATCTGAGAATACATTTCTATTTTAGGTTCAATCAACCTGAGATCAACCATATTTCCCGCCGACAACTCTTTTTCCACAGCTGCATAAGGCAGCAACGCAATCCCTAAACCGCTTAACACAAACTGTTTGATGGCTTCAATGCTGTCAAATTCGTAGGAAGAGCCTGGCTTAATTTTGGAGTCAGCCAGGTAGTTTTCGATTACTGATCGGTAACTGCAGTTGCGTTCTGTATAAATAAAGGATTCCTGGGCGATATCCTTCAACTCCATACAGCCTTTAGCGATTAACGGATGCTCGTCGTTACCTACAATTATCATGGGTTCTTCACATAATGTTTTGGCGATCAGATCGTCATCATTTATAAGCTGATCCAAAGAAAAGGCTACATCAATCACATTCTCACGCAGCCATCGGGCAAAATCAAGAGGTGTGCCCTGGCGTATCACCAATTTAACCTGGGGATAGATCCGGCTGTATTCCTTTAAAAGAGTGGGCAGCTTGAAAATGCATAATGATTCAGCAATGCCAATATTAAGTATACCATTGGGTTCCCTGGAAGAGGTCATAGCTTCCTTAACCTCGAAAGCATACTGGAGCAGTCTTTGGGCATGATGAAGAAGCTTTTCCCCATCCGGGGTCAGAGCAATTCTTTTCCCCAAACGCTCAAAAAGCCGGGTGTTAAATTCCTCTTCCAATAGTCTTACCTGAGTTGTAATATTTGACTGGGCATAGCCCATTATTTGTGCTGCCCGGGTAAAACTCTTCTCCTCGGCAACAGTAACAAATATCTTAAGTTGTCTTATTTCCATAGGATCTCACCCGCATTTAATTATCAATATAAATGATTACAATAATCAAACCAATCTATTTTACTGTTTATTAATTTGATGATACTGTAAATAAAAGCTCAAGTCCAATCTCAGCCCATGAAATATTTAAGCTCACATAATGTTTAAAAGAAAGGAAGGATTATTATGAGTAAACCCGTTCTGTTTACCGGTTCAGCGGTAGCTATTATTACACCCTTTAAAAATGAGGCAATAGATTTCGATAAACTGGAAGAACTAATTGAATTTCAGATCACCAATGGCAGTGATGCCATTGTTATCTGCGGAACTACCGGCGAAGTGAGTACCCTGCCGGACCAGGAACATGTAGCTGCAGTAAAATTTACAGTTGAAAAAGCAGGCCATAGATTGCCGGTTATTGCAGGGGCTGGCAGCAACCATACCCAACATGGTATTGAATTATCCCAGGCCGTGGAGGCAGCTGGTGCTGATGGTATTCTATCGGTTAGCCCCTATTATAACAAAACCACCCAAAAGGGGCTTTACGAGCACTATAAAGTTATAGCCAACAGTGTGAAAATCCCTATAATCCTCTACAACGTACCGACCAGAACCAGTCTTAATATTGATCCGGAGACAATCAGGGATCTCTCCTTGATTGATAATATTGTTGCAATTAAGGAATGTAATTTCAGCCAGGTAGGAGATATTGTGAATCTATGCGGAGAGGATTTCACCATTTACTCCGGTGATGACGGAGTTGTGGTACCTATGATGTCATTAGGAGCCAAAGGGGTTATTTCAACTACAGCCAATTTGATTCCCAGGGATTTTCATGATATGACCGCCAGGTACCTGGACGGTGATGTAGAAGGGGCCAGGAAAATTCAGCTTCGTGCTCTGAATCTAATCAAAGCTCTCTTTATCGAAGTAAGTCCTATTCCCATTAAGGCAGCCCTTAACTTAATCGGAATGGATGTGGGTATTTGCCGAATGCCCTTGGTAGAAATGAGCGAGAAGAATCTGGAAGTCCTTAAGCAGGCCATGGTAGATTATGGATTTTCATGTTCCGAGGCTTACCGGCCTTAATTGCTTCGCGCAAATAGCCTTTTTTATTGGAGAATCGGATTCAAAGCCTTAGGCCAAGACAGAATTGAGGTGTTTAATACATGAGTGCAACAGGGATTGAAAACAAAGGGATCGATGGTGATTTTTTCAATTTCTTATGCCATCAGTGGGAATCGGCTCCTATTCATCAAACTATGGATTTAAGGTTAATCTATCTGGGACCGGGTGAAGCGGGTATAAAGATTCATCCAGGGCGTGAATATACCACCATTCGGGGAAGACTTCACGGTGGTATAAGTGCTGCTTTAGCAGACACTGCTATGGGGTGGGCGATTTTAACACTCGGTCGTAACTGTGTGACGGTAGATATGTATACGAACTATATTGCACCCGCTTTCGGGGAACATGATCTGACAGCTGAAGCTCAGGTCGTACATTCAGGTAATAGAACAGTAGTGGCTGAAGCAACCTTGTGTAATGGTAGAGGTGAGTTGGTGGCAAAAAGCCGGGGAACGTTTTCCTTAAAAAGAGGAAAAATGCAGGCATTTGAACAGGATAATCCCTAGAGATACCATAAAATATTGCAGGTAGGGGCAATACCTGAGAATGCCTGGATCCGACTGGCGCAAAACTGCTACTGTCCTCTGCTTGCTCCATAAGCAACTGCGGTCACAATAAAATAAGCCACGAAGCCCGGGATAGCCAGGTTGTTCGGATATCCCCCGCCTTTAAAAGCAACACAGGCCGGGACTCCAATTACCATCAACTGCAGAATCAGAGCCATCCAGAACTTCTTCCATTGTATGAACCAATTGCCAGCTAATTGTTTTTGCCGTACCAAGTTATGAACTGCATAATACAGCGGTATCAACAATATTGCCAGTCCCCTTAATCCCCTGGGGCCGACGCCCATATTTAAGTTTATAAAAACAATAATGATTACCAGTAGGGCAGCTTGTATTACAGGCATTTATTACGCTCCCTGCTTTATTGATGGCTTCAGGCTAACAGAATATAATGGTAAAATCAAGAAAACAAATTTTATTAACCAGCAAATTTGGTAGATAATTTATACTACTAATATGGATAATCGGCATACGGCAGCCGATAATCTACCTGCGATTTGATACTGTAAGAGGTAAGGTGATGATTGAAAATGGAAGAAAAACTCATTGCACCCTGCGGGATGAACTGCGGTGTATGCGTGAATTATATGGCGATGAAGTACGATTTGAAGAAACAGGGATTTAAAAAGATGTACTGCGCCGGTTGTATGCCCCGAGGCAAGAACTGCACATATATGAAAAATCACTGCGATCTGCTGGGTAAAGGACTGCTTCGGTTTTGCTATGAGTGCGCAGATTTCCCCTGCAGTCGCCTGAAAGCCCTCGATAAGCGCTACCGCAGCAAGTACCATATGAGCATGTTGGAAAACCTCGACTTCATCAAGGAGCACGGCATGGAGATATTCCTGGAAAAGGAAGTGGCCAGGTGGCACTGTGCAGAATGCGGGGAGGTTGTCTGCTGTCATAACGGACTGTGCTTGAATTGCAGTCTCGATAAACTGCGCCGGAATAAAAAGTATCGCTGGGGCGAAGAATAAAACCTTCCCCTCTAATTTTGGGCTTGATAACAAAACAGGTAATATTTTGTGCAATGATTCATGCATTATGGTGTTTTCAACTCCTATCATTTAGCCTACAATGAAGTTAGCATCCATAATTTATAATAGACAGGAGGAGAAAATATGGAAGAATTGAAAAAGGTTGCTGTTTCCAGAAGATCCTTTCTGAAGGGCGCTACTGTAGGCGCAGTAGGTATTGCTTCTATGGGTGTGTTGGGAGGTTGTGCACCACAAACCAGTGAATCCGAAAAGGCCCCAGGCCCGACTGAAGGGTCTGATTGGCTGGGTCAAGCCCCTGTGATCAATGATGCTGATTGTACAGAAACTGTTGATACAGAAGTTCTGGTGGTTGGAGCAGGCTGTGCAGGCCTTTTTGCAGCTTGTGCTGCTGCAGAAAGCGGTGCTAAGGTACTGTTGGTGGAGAAAAATCAGAATCCAAACGGTGTACGTTCGTCTGCTCTGGGTGCTGTCGGGTCCAAGTTGCAAGCTCAACATGGTGTAAACATAAACAAGGTAGATATTGTAAACGATATATGCCACTATGCCCTCAATTACAACGATATGAGTCTGGTTAAATTTTGGGCAGATAACAGTGGGGAGACGTTGGATTGGTATTGCGATTTTATCGACAGGCATGGCAAGTGCGAGGTCAAGCTTGAGTATACCATGCCAGGTCAACCTACGCGCTACAAGATGTGGCCTACCGGTCATGGCACGCAATTAAAGGGTGGCGGCGATAGAAGTACCGTTGAACCAACAGTTGCTGCGGATATGATCGCCTATGTGGAAAGCTTGGGCGGCCAATACCGAAACGAAACCAAACTTGAGTGTGTTATTAAGGAAGATGATAAGGTAGTTGGAATATATGCGTCTAATAAAGAAGGCAAAATACGCATCAATGCCAGCAAAGGTGTAATAATTGCCACAGGCGGTTATGCTGCTAACGAAGAGATGTATACCGCATTACAAGGAGAAACCAAAAAGAGCCTGGTAGGCTTGATGTGTTTTCCCGGTGCTACCGGTGATGGTATTAAGGCAGCACTATGGGCGGGCGCAAAGTTTGATCCATATCACTCCACTATGATATTTGACCGCGGCGCAATAGCCCCGGATGTCAAACACGGTGATCCATACAAAGGCGGAAGACCATATTATCATATAGGAACTCAACCTTTCCTGAAGGTTAATAAAGCGGGTTCACGCATATGTAATGAATCTTCTCCCTACGACTTTATCGTACATGCTGCTGCAAACTACGAAGATAAAGCCTGGTATCAAATATTTGACTCCAACTGGAGAGAAGATGTTACTCGTTTCCATACTATCGGCTGCTCAACATTACAGGAGTGGGAAGGCGGCAACCATCATCCCGAGGGTTTGGATGCAGTAGAACAAGCCATTAATGATTTTATAGACAAAGGCCTGGTAGTCAAGGCAAACACTATCGCGGAAGTCGCAGATGCCATGGGCATTCCTGCCGAACAGCTACAGTCCACCGTAGATCGCTACAATGAACTTTATGATATGGGCGAGGATGTAGATTTTGGTAAAGATTCTTTCCGCTTATCTGCACTGCGCCAACCACCATATTATTGTACTAAACTAGGCGGCTTGATGCTTTCTACTATGGATGGTGTGCAAATAAATACTAACAGTCAGGTCATCGGACAAGATGAAAAGCCTATTCCAGGTTTATTTGTAGTGGGTAACGACAGCGGTCGCTACTATACTGCAACCTACCCCAATTTTGGTGCTGGAACCAATGCTGGACGCTGTGCAACCTTTGGCCGTTACTGCGGTAAATACGTAGCCTCTCTTTAAGACCCTTAATTTAATTTGAACACAACTGCGAACTACCCTCCTGTCCGGTAAAATATCAAGACAAATTAAATGTCGTGATATTGGTCAGGAGTGGTAGTTTTCTATTGCGCTTTCTTTTAAATGATTCTTGATATTGATCAGTTTACAACTTAATTCCTCAGATTCATGATTCCAGTGGCTTATACACAGGTATCAGCATCAGGCATCTGTCTCCCTGCTAGTTTAAGATATCACTTAATAAATATATTCCAGTAATTAAGCATCCACATCAATCCCATTACTGCCAGGGCAAATATACTGTAATGCACCCGGGCAATTCTCCCCCACAGTCCCTTCCACCAGGCAATCACCGTTAAGGACAGTATTAGAGGAGTAAAAATCCACATAAGGATTGGCACGAAATCAAGTAATGGATTTTCTTTTACCGGCATGTATGCATCCGGGGGTAACTGGTATAAACGGTCAACAGGAGCAGAAAACAAGTTGGCGACTAAAATCAGGATGGTTATACTGGTACAGATTCCAAGCCAGGAAGCAATAGCCGCCAAGCTTTCTTTATTTTTCCCCCTTTTAAACCAACTTGCTATCATCCTAATTATCCAGTAAATAAGCGAACCTATTACGATCAATGCTATACTTAGGGCAGCGAAGGCGGTAAATTTCACAGTTGAATAGAATGGAGCTTTCGAATAGGTCATAGGTCCATCGGTGGTCAACATTATTTTGCCCAGGGGATCTGTCTTAAATATTATTTTATGGAACCGACCAAAGCCATCCTGGGTTCTTCCTTCTCTAAGGTTCTGATACGCACCGGGCCCAATTTCAACAAATTGATTTGTTTCTCCGCCACTGGTTACCAGAAGATATCCATCTTCATTCATGGCAACATTAATAATACCCCCAGCCAATATGTTAGTTATTTTATCATCCGTAGTAACGCTTTTCCGGTTCATCTGGTATTCACCGGTATACTTCTCTGCCCTTTCCCGGCTGCCTTCGCCCGGTACTGCCTTCACCGGGTCATTAACCGGATAGTAATAATCCATATACTCTTGAAAAACCTCGGTATGCAAAAGGTGGTTGCCACCACTGTAGGAAATAAAAATTCCTGTATTCACTTCCGGAACCAAATAAAGCCCTGTGTTATAGAGCATGGTACTGCCGCCATGGAAAAGCACTTCTTTTTCATTAAAATCCCCTTCCATGAATCCAAGCGTCATGCCTCCCAATGTGGGGTCATAGGTAAAGTGCTGCTTATGCATTTCTTCTAATGTGGCTTCCTTAAGGATTCTACTGCCGTTATAAAGAGGCGAAAAGATTTCCCCCGCCTCGTTGCAGGGGTGTGTTGAAACTGCTCCGCAATTTCTTCCTTTTACGTTTGAGCCTGCGAACCCGAATTGTGGTGCTCGCAGAGTGCTTCCGATACTTAAAGCACCACCAGACAAATGGGCTAGCATGAAATTGGCCATATCTGAAGCGGTACTACTCATACTGCCGGCTGGTTCGAGCATGATGTATTCGAAGCCGGCTTCAGTATATGAGCCATCAATAAATCTGTAGGGTATGGCCATACATGCCTGCGATGAGTCTAATGTTGGAGGTTGCCGGTAGGTACTGTTATTCATATTCAAAGGCGTGAAAATGTTGCTTTCCACATAATCTGAAAATGGCTGACCGGATACTCTTTCCACAATATAACCTGCCAAAGCAGTACCATAATTTGAATAGGCAGCAACTTCACCAGCGGGAAATATCCTGGCAGGCAGGTGTTTCTTTACATATTCATTCAGGGGCAGAAGTTCATCTTCCGAAAGCCGGAAAAGCATATCGGGGTGATCTTCAAAACCCGGAGTGTGGGTCATCAAATGAGTCATGGTTATGGGTTCTGCCATAGTGTTCTGTAGGGGTTTTTCCAGCTGCGGTGATATTTCAAAATCCAAATATCTATTGATATCGGTATTCAGGTCCAGCTTGCCTGCTTCAACCAGCTGCATTACTGCAGTCCAGGTAATTAATTTTGAAGTAGAACCAATACGGAACAGGGTATTATCAGGATCAACCGGGATATTATTCTCAATATCTGCCCATCCGAATCCCTTCTTGTATACAATTTCACCATCCTTTACCACCGATACGGTTGCATTGGGAATATTATACTTCTCCAGCTTGGATTCCATTGTATGGTTAAAAAAATCTTCCAAGCTGGTATCTTGAATGGTTGCATAAGCACCCGTTGTAGATAAAATTAAAACCAGGATTATCAAACAACTAACGAAGGTAAGATATTTTATCCTAAACATTTTATCACTCCCCTCTCAACTTCTTACTTTTGTTGACTTTTACTTAACCGGACGGATATTATTACATCATTAGCTGCACTTGATAACAAATTCATGAAATCCTGCATTTCATATTCTTTGGGTAGTAATCCGTTGGCAACCATTACCGATAGACCTAATTGAAATATCTTCATTTTTAATAAAATGGTTTTTAGCTCCTCCACAGTGAAACCTTCCAATTCAGGGTCTTTTTGCATCTCTTCAATCAAGGCTGGTATCATTTTTTCATCATAGTCTTTCATGCGGCTATTGTTGGCCATGACTAAGTCTCTAAAAATTATGCTGTATTCCGAAGCAAACCTTAGACTTGCTCTCCCCATGTCATAAAATGGGTTTCCTGAACTTTCTTCGCTAAAAATCTGTTGACTGACACTTATAATTCTTTCCATCAAAGCTTCCATCAGTTCATCAATATTCTTGAAATTCACGTAGATGGGGGCCACAGAACTGCCCATTTGTTCCGCAATTTTCCTCATGGTTATACTGTGAATTCCTTCTGTTTTAGCTATCTCAAAGGTTGCATCAATTATTTGTTCCCTGGCAAATTTAGCCTTGGGTCCCATAGTAACACCCGCTTTCTCATAACATAAGTTATATAACTTTTATTATATAACTTATGTTACATTATATGTTTGTGTTTTGCAATAGTTCACTATTAGGATCAAGATTTATCAACCGCCTTCCAGCAGATTCTTACATGAAAGCAAATCCTTGGAGAAAAAGTAACTGTGATCAAATACCCGTTTATAGGCAGAATTCATAGGGCTTTTAATGGAAGGTCTAGTCGTCCGGGATGTCGAAATAGTAAGTATCATAATATGAAAGAAGGGTTATAGATGGGTTTTCTCTCTAAAAAGGTGGCAGCCATCCCGATCATAATAATCTTGCTGTTTATGATCCCCGCGCCAGTCCTGGCGGCTCAGGCCAGTTTTACGCTGGCTAAAAGCTATTACACTGTTGATGATGTCTATAACGGGATGGATGCCGTACCATTCATAAGCAATAGCCGATTTTTTGTCCCGGTAAGATATACGGCCCTGGTTTGTGGTATCAGCCAGGACAATATTACCTGGGATAATGCCAATCAGATCGTATCTATGGTTAGCGATGATGGTACGGAAATCCGATTGAAGGTTGGGCTCAAGAAAATTTATGTAGCAGACATGGTCATTACCATGGACGTAGCACCGATAAATGTCAATGGCCGGGTTTACCTGCCCATTCGCTACATCGCTGAGGCCATGCAGCGCAAGGTGGCCTGGGATGCCAATACCATGACGGTGACGGTGCAGATGGAAGATTATCTGACCAGAGCCCTGGAGGAGATTCAAGGCCAAAGGTATGATGCTGCAATAGGGCTCTGCGATAAGCTGAGTGAAATCAGCCCCAATTCCTCTTCCAGCCTGGTTATCCGGGGTGTTGCTCAGTATCAGCAAGCGGATTATGAGGGTGCGATAGTCTCTTATGATAAAGCTGTAGAGGTAAACCCGTATAATGAATGGGCATATGTCTGCCGGGCCGAAGCACGTTGGCCTTTGTATTTACAACAAACTGACAAAGAAATAGCTATAAATGCCATTATTGATGATGTATCCAAAGCTATTGAGCTAACCGGAGACCAAATGTTTTATTTCCGCCGGGCTGGGCTTTATAACTATATGAAAGATTATGACCGGGCTATTGCTGACTGTGATAAGGCCATCAGCCTGGATGATCAATACCAGGTGGCATACTACCGGCGAGCAATATCCTACTGTCTTCGAGATGGGAATGACGCTTTCATAAGGGAACTTACTGCCATACTGGACAAGTTCCCAGGTGACGAGTGGGCCGTCCGCAGTATGAATCTGCTAAATAGTGGAGTCAGGATAACCTTGGACGTTTCAGATTGGTAGGATAATAAACAAACCCTAAACCTAAACCTAAACCTCAGTAGTTTATCTTTTTGTATTTGCCACGCTGACGGAGAAATATCCTCGGTGGTCTAGAAAAAGTAGCTGCAGAATGGGATATTTTATTGATATCCCACCATATGATAAACTAACACGGGCTATAGCCTAATTTGCCTGCCCTTGTTTTTATGCTTTTATGATTTTGATTAATTTGCTTAGTAAAAAAATGAGGCTGTACCTCAAATCCTTTTTGGGATTTTGAGACAGCCTCTTTTGCATTCTGTTCATCTTCTGTTTCTTAGAATTATTTGGTCTTGTCCTTGGTCCCGCCTTTATTCCCCGGTTGCGGGTCCCTGGGCGCACCATTCATATCCTTGGAGTATGGATCTTTCACGGTCACCAGGCCGATCTCTCCATAAGGTTCGTAATACCTGGCCGGGTCTGCGCCATCTACGTAAGATCCTGCCGATGCGTCAGCTCCACTGCTTATCGCCAGCAGATAGAGATAGCTTTCTATAGCTTTGGTGCTATAACGTATGACGGTACCAGGTCCAAATTTACTCGATGGCACGATATAGCTGTTGTACTCGCCGGTCCAGTCTACCATTCTATCGCCCTCGGAACTGGCAATCAGTACATCCCGGCCTCCTCCTCCGAATAGGGTGTCATCGTAGTAATCCGTCGGTTGGCCAGGGGGTGGACTGTCAGCATCCGTATTGTTCTTGGCTGAGTCATGGTCGTCATCGGCGTTTAAAAGGTCGTCGCCAAACCCACCAAAGAGCTGATCCCTGCCAGGCCCGCCGACCAGCCAGTCATTCCCTAGATCCCCGAAAATAACATCGTTTCCATCCAGTTCTGCAGTCTCAAAGTTGAGCAGGAATTCCATGCCCCCCGATGACACCCAATTACCGTTTTCATCCACCATGATCTTCTGCATTGGTGCACTGGGGTTATAGGCTGCAAATAGGGTGGTGGTCTCATCGTATTTCAAGACATCCCCCACATTACGTGGGTTGTCGTAGTATACTGGTAAAGCCTCAGCGCCGGATATGGCATCATCACCCGAGCCCCCGTGCAAGAAGTCATTGCCCAGTCCGCCGTAGATGATGTCATCTGCATAAAGCGGGTCGAAGAATACCGGGTCGCCGTCGATGTAATCAGTCGGGGCCACATTAAACGGGGTCAGGTTGACGCTCTTGTTCAGCTGTCCCGTTATATAGATTGTTGACACCAGGGTCTTGGCCCCTGAGATCTCGGTCTCAATAGTGGCCGCAATCCCGTACAGGGGTTCAGCAGTACCGTTGCGGCTGGTGTATATACGTCCATCGTCGCCCAGTATGCCGTCGTCGCCGGTCCCGCCAGAGATCCAGTCATTGCCCCAGCCGCCGATGAGGTCATCGTCCTGACCTTCGCCATACAGAATATCATTGCCCGTCATTCCGTAGATGACATCATCTCCGGCTTCGCCGTGAATTATATCATTTCCGCCAATATCGAAGGCTGCATCAACTGCATTGTAATCTGGCCCGCCCGGAGTATAGTCGATCAGGGTAACGGCCCTGGGTACTATCTTTAGGCTGCTGTAATTGTCGTAGTTGAAGATTAGATAGTTTCCTTCACTATCGACCAGTCGATAGATGTTGCCATTGTCGCCCAGTATCACATCGGCATCGGCAGCATGACCATCAGCGGTCTCGTCTCCCATTGTGTTTCTGGCCAGGTCTGTCCCGGAGCCGCCGTAGATGGTATCGCCGCCATCCTGTCTCATCTCCGCCTCGGTGAGGCCGAACAGGTTGGAATTACCGCCAATGATGTCATCCTGACCCAGGTCGCCGAAGATGGTATCGTTTCCGCAGCCACCTTCGATGTAATCATCATGGTTTCCGCCACGTATTAGGTCATTCCCACTTTGACCAAAGATCATATCATTTCCATCTCCGCCGGAGAGGATGTCATCACCAAACGCCCCATCGTTATTAACGGTTATTTCATATCCGCTCCAGAAGGGTGCCAAACCGCTATAGGCCTGTGGTTCGGATCCAATCAAGGCGTTATCGTCTGCGTCGTAAATGGTGTCACCTGTAAGCATCCGGTAGCGGGTATAGGCCATATTGCTGCCTGTTCCTGCTGCCAGCCTTACATTATCACCGAAGATCAGGTCTTGGTCGGCATCTCCGGAAATGGTATCAGTCCCGGACCCGCCTATCAGGATATCGTCTCCTGCATCGCCATTGATGGTGTCGTCTCCGCCGGTGCTAATATTGGTAGTCTCGATCACATCAACCTCGCCGGTGGTAGCAACTGTCAGGATTCCCGCATCTCGCCCGGTCTGGGTGATAATCCCGTGATCGCCGAAGACTATATCATTTCCACTGCCGCCGTAGATGGTGTCACTTGAAACTGCTTCGGTGGTCGGTACAGCTATCACACGGTTCCAGAGGTCTACGTTAAAACCGGAATCACCGTAGATGATGTCGTTGCCGTCTTCACCGTAGATGGTGTCGATTCCAAGACCGCCGGCCAGGTGGTCTCCGCCCTGGCTTCCGCTTATGTCGTCATCCCCTGGCCCTCCATACACTATCACTCCAAAGACTGATGCGCTGGCATCAATAATATCGCTGCCGGGGTTGCTGAAACTATGAGCATACCAGGAGGCCTGGGCTGCATCATCGCTGCTGTAACGGCTGCCGTCTTCCTGGGAGTCGCCGTAGATCACCAGCGGACCGCTGTTGCCGAATACGGTGATGGTGTCACTGCCTCCGCCGCCATGCACCGCGGTGATGGTGCCGGCAGCTGAGTCGTTTATCGCCATCTCATCATCTTCTGCCCCCAGTAAGATCTCCATAATCTCCAGGTCCTGGTAGGTAATGCCGCCTTTATAAGTAATCCAGTTGGGGATGTCTTCTGTTCCTGTATTCAGAGTCAGGTCTGTTCCCATTCCCAACCCGGACAGGTTTTCAGCTGTTAAGGTACCGCTGCTGCTGCCTGCGTCCTCATGGTATACATACAGGGCATCCTGCATCTCGGTCTCATCCACATCTGCGTCTATCTCCGGAAGATCAACGTCGCTCTCATAGGGAAGAATAACCCCGGGCTGTACTGTCCGGTCGGCTCCTTCATCTACGCCGCCGAAGATGTACAGGGGGCCGGCTATGCTGGCCAGGTCGTGTGGCACTATTATGATCAGGTCCGGATTGGAGGTAACAACTGCTTCGATAACATCCCCGTTAATATAGAAGTTATCGTTGCCCAGCCCGCCAAAGATCCTGGTCACCAAACTGCTATTGGTGCTCTGGACAAAGAAGTGGTCATCCCCTTCCATTCCGTCTATGTCTACCGCTTCTACATTGCAGAATACCACGTTCAAGCCTGCGCCAAAGACTCCGTCTGCGGTGACTATGAAGGCATCTCCGAATTCGGTTCCGATCACGATCAAGGTATCATAGCCGTTACCGCCATCGATGTCCACCGGGGCATTGATATGGTAGGCTATAACATCGTCACCATCACCGCCGTATACATTGGTCATTTCCTGAGATTCGGTTTCACCTTCGGCCAGGGCGAAGGCCCTGACCATGAACATATCATTGCCGTTGTCTCCATTCAGATCAAGGGGCGCCAGGTTGGAATAGACTGAGAAGGTATCCCCGCCTTCTCCGCCGTTAATGGTGGTTTCTTCGCTTATACCCCGGCTCAGGTATCCCCGGGTAGTATGAACGGTTCTGATCTCATCGCCGGTCAGAATCCCGGTCTCATCTCCGGATACCCGGGCCGATCCAAACATCTGCCCGATCTGGAAGAAATCACTGTCATCTCCTCCATTGATCTCGGTCAGCGTGCAGTTATCATCCAGGTAAAAACTGTCATCGCCGGCCAGGGAGTTGATGATCAGGTTTTCAATCTGGGAATCGTAATTGATTCTCTCAAATGCGTCCGCATAACCGTTCTCTCTGCTCCCCTGCAGCACGGCGATAAATTTCTCCCGCAGGAGGAAATTATCTGCCCCGGAGGTTCCGTTGATGTTAAGCACATCTCCGGCAGCCGTCCCGGTGTCCCACACGTTGATAATATTGTCGCTGCTGCTGGTTACATCAATAGTATAAACATCCGCACCTTCCTGGCCATCCAGGGTAACCGTGTCACGAACATCATTATGATATGTGGTCAGGTCAGGCAGCAGGTGTATGTTAAAGCTGTCATTTCCATTGCCTCCCAGCATGGTGACCGGGCAGGAGAGGGTCCTTACATCCAGGTTGAAGATATCGTCATCAGTATTACCGGTAACGTCAATGTCAAGGGCCAGGATAGTCCCTTTGATATCCACCGTGCTACCCACACCGCTGTCGGCGTTGCCGTAGTCACCCAGCAGAGCAACCGCTCCATTGATGGCGTTGAGCAGCGAACCAGATACCAGGAAGATATCATCTCCTGCATTCATAGTTATGCCGCCGTTGGACTGTACTGTAACCCCGGAGTTAACAGTTATGTTATCACCAGTATTAGGCGAGTCTGTTGAAGTCAACACGACCTCTGCCCCGGCCATGATATCTTCTGCCACCGTTATCGGACTTTGAGCGGTCAGGTACACCGCTCCCCCAGCGTTAATGCCGTTGGTGCCGGCCTCTATACCGCCAACATTTAGGCCGCCGGTGTTAATTACCCATACCGGACCAGTCCCTGCTGTTCCTTCAATATTATTGATCCTGGTCTGCAGCGGTGCAGCTTCTGTGCCAACCCCGGCCCCTGTGGCAAACCAGAACTTGGTGCCGTCAACGTTGTATCCTGCAGAAGCCCCGTTGAGAATATTTCCGGGGCTGATCAGGTAGATCATGGCGTCACTGACAACCTGATTCAGGGTCAGGTCGCCGCTTTGTTCTTTGATATATATGTTGTCATGGCTGTCCGCGCTGAACTTACCGGCGCCGCCGTTGGCAGAATTTATTTCCAGGTAGTTATCAGCTGTTCCAACACCACCGTTTACGGCTATCAGGTTGATATTCAGTCCGGCAATATTGGTCAGCGGACCTGCCTGCTCATCCTGAGCATCCAGGATAGAGCCTGCTGCCTTGAGAACCACATCGCCGGTGCTGGTAGTAACCTCCAGTACATTGATGTCACTGAGGAGTTCTTCCATATAAATGCCGCCTGCTGCAGCGATGGCCTTCAGAAGTCCATCCGCTGCCAGCTTGATTTCCAGCCGATTGCTGCTGCTGCCGATGGTGCCTGCTGTGATATCCAGGGAGTCGGCGTTGATATTTTCCATGCTATCTGCATTGGCATCGCGTATGAATCCAGCCGCCACAATTTTTATTGGAGCCGGGCTGTATATGAAGTCAATATTGAATGCACCGGGCTGACCCCCACTGGCCACACCCGTCAGGTATATCTCTTCACTGGACCGGGCTGTCAGTTTCCTGCTGCCTGCGTCCCTGACGGCAATGGAAATCGGTTTGGCAGTAGTGCCAATGGCTCCATCCGCCGCTTCCAGAACCAGGTCATCGCAGGTTATAAGCGGATTGGCAGATCCCGCCGCACCATAAATCCCTGCTCCGCTCTTGATACGGGTGTTTCCGCCCGTCAGGCTGTGTAAATTTACATCCTCTTCAGAACCCAGGTAGACATTAGAACCAGCTTGAACACTGATCTTTCCGGCAGCTTCTATATCTACATCCTCATGGACGCTGATAATCATGTAGGCTACAGTACCGCTGGCCGGGTCAACCGGGTTGTCGTCCGCATCATAGAATATTACGTCGCCCCGCTCCGCTGCTGCCAGCATGAGCCTGGCTTCGTCAGGAAGTTCAGTCGTGCCTTCGGTGAAGTCCAGGCGGAAGGTGCGTACATCTCCAATCCCCTGGGCTACATTCAGGGTAATATCATTTCCGCTGATATTCAGGTCTTCAAAACGGTATTCCGTATCCGCCAGCGGTTTTTGCAGACTCTTGAGGAGCAGCTGATTGATGTCCGCGGCTGTATACAGGTTGCCATTCTCTCCGCTGCCTATTATACCGGATTCGGTCCAGAAGCCGAGCAGTTCACCGGTGGTTATAGTATCCTTGGTCCTCATTGCATCAGCATCGGTCAGTCCGCCGTCCACGGTGGTAATAAAGACACTGCCGTCTGTAGAAGCAATATAGAATACCGGCAGGGTCCCGTCTATTTCCTTCAGGTGAATATCGCCGCCTGCAGCTGCTTTTATGCCACTGCCTTCGCTATCACCTGTGTCGATCCGCAGCGGCTGAGCCCCGGTGCCGATGTGCCCACCTGCAGTGAGGTCAACCAAGTTGCCCTTTACCAGGGAGGTGCCGGAAGCAGCTTCCATATTGGTGGGTGCTGTCAAGTACACGTTTCCGTCACCGGTGCTGACCGAACCCAGTTTCAGTCCGAGGCTCACTTCCCGAATATTAACATTTCCAGTATCGGTATCGGCATTGAGGGTACCGCCCAGCAGGTCGATAAGGATGGCCAGTGAATTCCCAATTCCGGTTCCGGCATCCAGGGTAATGTTTTTGGAAGCAATGACCGAATCAGAGGTCTGCTCTATCGAACCGCCGGCTATCAGGGTAGTCTGGCCTAAGCGGTTGGTTATTGGACCTTCCAGGATAATATCGTGGCTGGACTGAACAATAATGATTCCTTCCAATCCCCCCGCAAATTCAATGAGAATCGGATAGTCCGCCTTGACACTGTGATAATGGACGTCCTTTACGCCGGTGTCAAACCATTCCTCTACGTAGTAGGTCCGGCCCAGGTTAAGGAAGCCGCTCTTTTCTGACCACTCATGCTGGTATACCATGGTCCTGGTCGATAAGTTTATACTTTCATACCAGTACATGTACGGTTGGGATGAATTGCCGGGTTCATATACCAGGTATTCACCGTTTTCCAGGGGGATAGGAGCTCCTACTGTGATTCGCTCGTACCACTCAAGATCATCCGGATCTCTGGACAGACAGTCAAATCCCAGCCAGTCTGAAGACCGATAAAGGTATTTTTCTCTTTCCACTGCATCCTGGCCGTTAACATAAACATAGCGGTAACCTGTGGTCGGGTTATAGTAGGAGGTACTGCCACTGCTGGTTGTCGGGGCTGCAGTATCCACCTTCACATTGCTCCAACAGGTCCTGGTTTGTATCGAGTACGTCTGGCTCCCGGTGTTGTAAACTCGGTTATACTGGGTTACCCGGTAAAAGGTTTCCCCGCCTATTTCCGTGGTCTTGGAGGTATCCGTGATCTTGATCACGCCATGGCTGCCAGTGCCGGTATCCAGGGACTGGATAGCCAGGCTGTAATTGGTCTGGTTGTTGATATTGATAGTTCCATAGCCGTCCAGGGCTACGACTTTGCCGGTGCCAGTGCTGAGGATTTGCCCGAACAGTTCTATGTAGCCGCCGTGCACGTTGACATCCTCCAGGACGATGCAGTCGTTGACCGGGTCGTAGTAGAATTTCATGTCAGCTTTCTGGACCAGCAGGTAGTCCAGGTAGTTCAATGACAGGGTAGGTTTAGCTTTGTATTGAGCTATCTTGTAATTGATTTCATTGCCCAGGGTGATCTCCTGCATGGCATGGCCCGCTTCAATCATCCCGTTTATGTTGAGGTATTTGGCCGCGATAAAGACATTGGCTGCCCTGATCTCGCTGCGTTCGGGGTCCTGATTGTTGCGGTTGGCTTCATTCAGGATCACTGTGTTAATATAAGTGGTGATGCTACTGCGCTCACCATCATTATAATCTGAAGGGTAATCCCGGGCTGTAAGCTCTGCAGCTAAGCGAATTCTGGTATCAGTTTCCCGTCCGTTGGATACAACTCCCCACTGAATGCGCGGTTCACCGCCCACATTGTAATAGGTGTCGATATAGCTCTGGGTAAAGTTGCCGCTGGCATCGATATGCAGTTCCCCGGCATTGATATCAGACAGGCTGGATATACTGCCGGTGCTGGATATTCTTACTATGCCCAGTCGGGTCGGCTGGCCCACATTATTGATCTCACCCATAAGCTGGATATCAGGATTCCGGCCTAAACCATTATAGTTGTTGCTTACCTCAATAAGGGGCGGTGCCGAGGTGGCACTGGTTGTGATACTGGAGAAGTTTACTCCCGCACCCATCCCCCGGTTGGACTCATCAATGGCTGAGTTGTTGGTTAGATTATCTCCGTTGAATACCAGGCTGCCTCCCTCGGTGGCCGGTATGTTCAGGCGGTTCACCCGCAGATAGGCGGGGCTGTTGTTGGTTATGATAATTTCAGTATTGCCCGGGGCCTGCAGTGACCCGGAACCCAGCAGGTAGTCACCGGTAACATTTATGTTGGCGGACTGTGCCCAGACATCATCAACAACAATGAATTCAACGGTAACATCACGCTGCAGGAAGGGAGTCCCATTCACGTAGATTATGTTCCCCATGGCTTCCAGATCGTTCATGAGGAAGGCGATCTCAGCATCAAAGGCAGCCCCGGCCTCGGTGCCGGAATACTGCGCGCTCAAGACCAGCAGGCGGTCCAGTTCCTGCAGGAGTGCGTTGCTGAGCGAGTCCTCCTTCCGGGTGAAAGTAACTCCTTCGCTTTGTTCCTCAATAGTTCCGTCGGAGTTGATGATCAAGGCCTGGCGGTTGCGAATTCCGACCTTTATAGTACCGTCCACCCGAACCGTCGACTTATTATCAATGGTGGAACTGAGTGTGTTTATAGGGTCATCAATCAGATCCCGGTAGATGTGATTGCCGATCCCTTCGCCATGCAGGACGGTAATGCCGCTCTCAGTAAGCAGATTGGCATCCTTAACACACTCCAGCAGTGATCGGGAATTAACTGTGATATTATTGGTCTGATCAACCGTAGAGTCGGCATAGGGACTGGTCTTAAACGGTATAGCCGTGTAATTGTCCAGGAGGGTATCGGCCTTCAGGTTATAGGTGTTAATCTGGTCGGCACTGTTGCGCCCGGCCAGTAAGTTAATCTCTCCCTCGGAAAACAGGGTGGTTTCATTACCTTCCTGCCCGCCGAGTATGGTGATATCGTTCAAAGCTTTAACATAAGATTTCGCCTTTCCCTCGCCTGCGCCAGCCGCACCCGTGGTCCGGGCATAGCTGCTGGTTTCTATATCCGCGATGGTGCGGGCGGAGAGGTTTATATCTCCGACACTGGTCAGATCGGCTCCTGCACCGATAGTTACATCAGCATCAAGAGCATCAGCATTAACGATGGATTCGGCTCTGGCCCAGGCAACGGCCCCGGCACAGTTTAACCTGACTTTATCCCGGGCATAAACACTGTTCAATGCGTTAAGGGTCAGAGCGCCCGGGTCAAACCGGTCGCCGATCACCTTCAAAGATGCATCGCTGCCCACGTTGATAGCCGTAGTGTGGCTGATATCGGTATTGCTCTTGATGGCCGGCACACTGGCCAGGCCTCCGGAAATCGAATCGGCATTATAAGCGCTGCCCGACAACCAGTTTTTAACAGAACGGTTGCTGGCGCTGATAATAATATTGTAGGCTTCAACGTTGGTATTATCTCCGATGTTGGCGGCAACACTGGCATTGACCTGGTTATCGGCTTCGCCGCCGCCGGTATCTACCGCTGAAACAGTAATCGTGCTCACCTTGGAATTAAAGTTGGCGGTATGATCAGCAGTTAGAAGAAGCTGTTCCACTTTGATATTATTGCCGCTGCCGATGCTGGCCGTAGTAGAACTGGTGCTGCTGGTCTCAGCTTCGGCTCCCATGCCTGCCACAACGCCGCCGGCACCTGCTTTGGCAGAGGCGTTATTGTTACTGTTATCGTAGGCTGTCACTCTGAGTTCCAGTGCTTCCACATCCACTCCGGAATTCAAGTAAGCCTGGGTGGTATTGTCTGAGTTGGCTTGAACCACATTATTGCCAAATGCCAGCAGGCCTCCGTTATATGCATCACCGTTGGCGTATGTTTTACTGAAAGCAAAGGCGTTGATATCCACCAGCCCTGCAACATTAAGGATGCTGTCCTGACCAACATAAGCTTTCACCGTACTAGTGTTATCGGCCGTGGCCTGGGTAGAATTGTGGCCATATAAAGTACCTCCGCTGCACCCAAAAGCATCAGCTGCAGCTGTGTTACCGGTTGCGGGTATGAACTGCCGCGCATTTACTGTTACTTCTGAAGCAATAAGGTCAGGAATGGTTATAATCACATTAGTGGCGGTTTCAGGAATGAATTCATCCTCGCTCTCCAGTATCAAGTATTTTCCGTCAGCCGAGATCGAGTTCACCACATAGGAGCCATCATTGGATGTGGTACCAGCAATTCTAATCACCTGGCCGGCCTGGAATCCATCAGCCGTCCAGCTTCCGGTATTCCTGCCAATGCGGTCATTGAGTTCTCCTTTAATAGCAGCACCGCCGGGTCCTGCTGTGACGGATTCATATCCCAGGCTCTCGCTGGGGTCCAGGTACATAATCAACCCGTTGGCACTGATATTCCAGATTTCGTAGTATCCATTATTGTTAGCCGTACCGGTGACATTGATCAACTGGCCGGCATAAAATCCTTCACTGTTCCAGTTTCCGGAACTGCGGGTGATGGTGGGAGGATTATTCGTATAAACCTGGGCACCGCTGTTGACCGTCTCACTGGTCAAATCGCCTTTATCAACCAGATTCAGCGTTGCGGCTGAAACCGATGCTACCTGGTATATTCCGTTGTTGGAGGAGGTGTCGCTTACCCGGATATAATCCCCTATCTGGAAGTTGTCCGTGAGCCAGCTTCCTGTGCTGCGGGTAATGGTATCCCCGTTAGTTGCATCGGGGGTAAAGGTCAGACTCGGATTCCCCGTCAAGGTTGCGCTGTTGTTTTGGAACACCAGGGTTGGCGTTCCGGATAAAATAGCAGCGGTAGTAAAGGTCAGGGTCGGGTTGCCGGTCATGGGCTGGGACCCGGCCACGATGCTGCTGTTATTCCCTATATAGGCGGTAACCACCGGATTCACCTGGGCAGTGGCATCTGAGACGCCTATGCCTATACCTGCGGAAACCGCGATGCCGTCCATGGTAGCAGAGGTTTTTGGAACTACTGTGGCTGTTATTTCAATATTTTCCTGGGTAGAAATATCGGAGTAGCTGCCGGTATAAGCGGTCACTTCCGGATTGATGGTGACCCGGGCTATGTTGGCCCCGACTCCAAACAGCACGCCGCCGACTACAGCTGAACCATCTACCAGAGCGGTTTCATTGGACTCGGCATTGACAGTTAGATTAGCTGCCCGAATATAGCCGTAGTCACCTATATAAGCTATGGTTTTTTCATTGCTATTAACGATGCCAATGGAAGCGCCTACAGCCCCAGCCAATCCGATTCCGGCCTGACCGGGCTCGGATTTGATATAGCTGGTATTAATGGCTTTGATCAGCACATCTCCATCTGAGACAATCACTACCTGGGATGATGTACCGGTTGCACTTTCGATATAAGCCGCAGTGATCTTACTGCTGTTATCCTGGGTGGTACTGAGCAAGCCGTTCACATCCGGCGTGGATAGACCACTTAGTTTGCCATTGGCCCTTTGTGCCGTTCCATCATTGGAGACTGACAGCGCATCCAAATTAATATCTCCAGTCAGTTGCTGCAAGAGGGTCTTACCGCCGTTATCTCTATTGAATTCCTCTCCTGCTCTGCTGTCCGCAGCAGAACCGATGGTGATGACGGAAATAGCACCGCTGATACCAACCAGGCCACCGCTTATGGTGGTGGTGGATGATTCAATGGTCTTATTTGACCTGGCTTCTACATTTACATTGCCTTTTGCGTATATTTTGGTACCGGTGCCAATGCGGGCCACGGTCCGGTTTTTTATGCTGGCCACATCAATGGTGGCCCCAACCCCGGCGTATAATCCCCCCGCTAAAGCTCCTCCGGTATTGTCTATAGTGGATGTATTGTCTGCTTTGATGGTTACGGTCTGGGTCGTATCAGGAGCAAACATCCCGCCCGGTTTAAAGTTGGCATTCTGGTTGATGTTGGATCTAACGCTGCCGGACCTTACCACTGCTTCGGTTATAGTGTCGATGCTGTTCACCGATACTGCCCCGGCCAGACCAGCGGTAGCTCCTACTCCAGCGGTACCTACCAGGGTGGTTATGGTGTCACTGGTCTTTGCTTTTATCTCTATAGCACCGGTGGCATTCAGATCCGAACCGATGACCTGAGCTTTGGTTTGGTTGGTAATGCTGTTTACAGCAGCGGCTCCACCGGCTCCTGCAAATCCGGAAAGTGAAACAGCACCGGTAATGGTATTGATATCTGCAGTATCATAAGCCAGAACATATAGATTACCATTGGAAAATACATCCGATGATTTGATATATGCGTCATTGCTGCAGTCGATATCAACTACCGATACCGACCCGGCCACAGATACACCACCTGCTAGTGCTGCACCAGCAATGTAAGTATCTACATCTTCCTTCGTAACCGTCTTCACTTCCACACCGTTGGCATAAACTACTGAGTCAACATTAGTGGTATCATTTCCAGATTCATCTGCATTGGAAATAAAGGCTGCGGTCCGGTTAAGGATGGAGGTATGGTCTACGGCCGCGCCTATAGCTGTACCGCCAATGGCCAGGCCGCCGGCGTATATGTCAACGTCAGTACCCTGGTGGGCAATCACTTTGACCAGTTCTCCATATTGATCAGCACTGTTCACAGTGGATGAAGCAATATAGGCCTCGGTCAGGTCAGCTACCTTGTTGACGGAAACCTGGCCCGAAACTGCTCCCATTCCCCCGGACAGGGCGCCTGAGTACATGGTTATTACATCATCGCAATCCGCGATGATGGCCAGACCCTGGTGTAAAGCATCGTTGCTTTCAGTTCCGTCTTCGGTCCAGTCTTTAGTATTAAGTTCGTCCCCGGTGCCCAGTGCTTCGATCACTGCATGATCGACATAAGCCCGGGTGGTATTTTCCACGGTGTTGACAACTACTGCTGCCCCTACGCCTACCAGTCCGCCGGCCATGGCTCCGCCGTACCCGTTAATGATACTTTCAGAATCAGCCAGCAGGTAGATATTATCATCAGCATTAGCGGTGGAGTTCACAATATATGCTTCTGTTATATTTCCAATCAGGTTGATGGAAACCGAACCGGCTACAGAACCGCCGCAGGAGAAACTGCCGCCCGCTGAAATAGAATCTATAGTAGATACGGAAGATGCTAGTATCAGTACGCTGCCAGTTGTATTCAGAATTGAACCGGTGGTTCCCTGGTCCACGAAGGCTTTGACCGTATTGTTGATTTCATTATAGGCTGCGGCCCCGCCGATCCCAGCCGAGCTGGAGATGCTGAGCTGCCCGGCCAGAGACCGGATAGTAGAAGAGTCGATGGCTTGTATGGTAATCCCTGGCACTTCTTCACCTTCAACAATTTCGTTACTGGTGTTATTCGATGTGACCTCACTGCCGGTCATATATGCCAGGACCTGGTTGTCTATATTGTTTAACGAAACTGCACCGGCCAGTGCAAAGGTGCTGCCATTAGCAATGGCTGCCGAGACGGTCTCCAGTGTCGCTTCCGAATTGGTTATTAAGATTACATTTCCCTCGCTGGAGGTTACCTTTGAATTAACGATGCCGGCCTGTATTTTATTGGCTATATTATTGGTGGCAACTGCCGCCCCCAGACCGCCGCACCCGCCGCCGGCTACTCCCCCTGCCAGGGACTGGATGGTCTTCAGAGTGTGGTTAGTAGCCTGACCATCATCGTCCTGGTCGGTGGTGTCACCGTCAAAGGTGCTTACTTCTACATCACTGTCACCCGCCTGCAGCATGCCCTGGGGTATGGTCTCCCGCTTCTGGGAAAGAGCACTCAGGGAAACGTCATTTTTGGCACTTACGTCCGACCCGGTATTGATCAGGGCAGCGATATCGGTATAGACGTTATTGATTGCTACCGATCCCTGGATACTTACCCCGCCTCCACTGACGCCGGAGGCGATATTAAATATGAAGGCGCTGGAGGTAGCTTCAAGACTGATCGCTCCGTTGGTGGAGGTCACCCGGGAGTTCTGGATATAAGCCCTTACCTGGTTAGGCTGGATTGAACTTCCGATATTCACGGTGCTGAGGGCTGCACCGGCACCGGCAATGCCTACCGAAACATTGCCGGCAATCACGCTGGCCGCAGAATTATCCGTGGCGCTGATGGTGATGTCACCGTCAGCAGTTACGTATTTTTCAGAAGGTTCCAGGTTATCCTGGCATCCCGTTATATAAGCCTCGGTATTGGTATAAATATTGTTGACTGTGATAGCGCCGTTGACGGCTACGAACCCGCCGCCTCCGGCCGCTGCTACCGCTTTGATCTGGGAGTTGGAAACAGCAGACAGATTAATGGTGCCGCTGGTTGCTGTAATTTTTGAATTTTCTATATAACTCCTGGTAGCTGAAGGACTGGTGCTGGTTATCTCTACCTGGGTGCCAGTTTCTTCACTATCGTTCTCTGAGGAAATACATCCTATATCATTAATGGCTATAGCAGCGCCAACCGAGCCACCTATGGAAATACTTACTGCTCCGGCCACGGCACCGATTTCCGAGTCATTGCTGGATGTAACCGCTACGCCTTTATCGGCGGAAACCGTAGAGCCGATAATGTACGCTAAAACGTCATTGCTCACGGTGTTCTTGGCTACAGAACCGGTAAGGGACAGGTATTGACTGACCCCGCCTCCGGCTGCGATGGTCTTTATAACCGCGGTAGAGGATGCTTCTTGAGTAAGAGAACTTAAAGTAGTTATGATCGAATTCTGGGTATATGCTTTAACCGTATTATGGATCTCATTTACCGCAACGGCAGCACCAATTCCTGCCGTCCCGGAGAAGTTAAACTGCCCAGAACAGGAATTGATTATAGAGGTATCCTCTGCGGTCAGGATAACCCCGTACACTTCACCTTCCGGTGGTGTGGAGTTATTGGAGGAAGTCACGGTGCTGTTGAATATATAAGCCAAAACTTCGTTGTGGATACTGTTGGTGGAAACCCCGGCCGCCAGGGAGAAAGTACCGCTGCCTGCTATGGCTGCGGATATGGTCTCGATACTGGCGCCAGACGTACCTGCCAGGCTTACATTGCCCTCATCAGAAGTCACGCTTGAATCAGTGATTCTGGCATATATGGAGTTGCTGACGTTGTTCGTTGCTACTGCTGCTCCAATCCCGGCTGTTCCGCCGCCGGCAATGGCCCCGGCCAGCGACTGGATGGAAGTGAAGTCACGCGGATCGTCGTTGCCGTCCCCATCATAGGAGCTTACGGTAGTATCATCGTCTTCAACCTGCATAACACCCAGCGGAGCGTCTTTTCTCTCCAGCGATTCAGCAGTGAGAGTAATATCATCTTTTGCTTGAACTACTGACCCGGTAATGATCTGGGCGGTGATTTCACTATATATGCTGTTAATGGAAACCGACCCTTGCACGCCGGCTGTGCCACCTGCACCAGCTCCGGCGGTAATGTTGAATACAAAGGCGTTGGAGGTTGCCGTCAGGCTTACCCCGCCCTCTTCGGATGTCACCTGGGAATTTTCAATGGAAGCAGTGACCAGGTTGGTGTTGCCACTGCTGCCGATATTGTTAATGGCCACCGCTGCTCCGCATCCGGCGCTTCCGGCGATGGAAATATTGCAGGTAATGGCACTGATGGCAGCGTTATCTGTGCTGATCAGGGTAACACCCCCCTGAGCAATAACCCCTTTGGCCAGATCAGGATCGATATTATCTGGACAGTCTTTAATGAAGGTTTCAGTGTCGGTAAAGATGTTGTTGACCGACACCGCACCGTTGATTGCTACCTTACCGGAGAAGCCTCCTGCAACGGTGATGTTCTTAATGCTCGAATCCGAAACAGCGGTCAGCGTTACCGGTCCTGTACTGGAAGTCACCTTGGAGTTGTAAATATAGCTCTTGGTACCGGTGGGACTGGTGCTGGTTACCGTTACCTGGGTCCCGCTGTCATTGCCTTCACCATCCTGAGTGTTGTTGGCTTCTGAGCTACAGCCTATGTTGTTAACGGCTACCGCCGCACCGATCGCTACCTGGGATGACGCCCCGATAGCACCGGCAATAGCGCTGATGTTGGAGTCGTTGCTGGCATCCAGGAGAACTCCGGTATCTGCGGAGACCGTTGCGTTACTGATATATGCCAGCACATCGTTGTTTATATTGTTTATAGCAATGGAACCGGTCAGGGACAGTTTGCCTCCATAACCACCGCCTACTGCGATGGTTTTTATATCTGCATTGGAATCCGCCTTGGCCTGGAAGGAGGCTGGTGTGGATACATAAGCATTCTCACCAACATAGGCCTGGACGGTATTATCTATCTCGTTGTAGGCTACGGCCAATCCCAGCGAAGCCTGCCCGGAAAGCGCAACCGCACCGGAGATGGAGAAGATCGATGAAGTATCCACGGCATCCATGGTAAGAGCACCGTCTGATACAACACCGGTCGACTTCTTACCTATTATATTAGTGTTGACATCTGTGGCAATGGTGTTGATGGAAACCGAAGCTGCAGCTGCCATTCCCTCTTTGCTGGCCCCCAGGGCAGCTGTAATAGAGAAGATCTGGTTTTCTGAGCTGGCATCCATATCGATATAGCCACTGGCATCGACATCGGAATTTTCAATAGAAGATGTTACTGCATTGCGGCCGCTCAATGGAATGTCATTCAGGGCCACCGCTGCACCAATTCCTCCCTTGCCCCCATAGGCCAGGGCCCCGGCGATGGCCAGGATTTGACAACTATCACTAGCTTTTAAAGTCACATTGGATGCTATTATATTAGACTGATTAAGAATGGAGGCGCCTGTGGCGCTGCTTATCGAGTTTATACTAACCTGTCCTGCAACACTGACACTGTTGGAACTGGTTGAGGCGGCTCCACTGGCGGCGAAAGAGAAGATTTTTTCGCCGGCATCTGCTTCCGCTTTGAAGTCCCCGCTCAGTTGCAGGTCAGAATTGTCGGTAAAAGATTTGGTCCTATTATCAATGGTATTTTGGGCGTACGAACCCGCCAATCCGACTGAAGTGCCTTTTGTAGTCACAATGGCCATTGACCCTCCAGCGGCCAGAATCTTGGTTCGATTATTGGACGAAATCACCAGATTGGTGGATTGCAAGGCAGCATCATGGATATAGGCCAGGGCATCATCTTTGATTTCGTTGAGAACCACCTCGGCTGAAGCACCCAGACCGAAACTGCCTCCGCCCTCCGGAGCCTCCTGTTTTTTATCATCAGGAGTCTTTTCTTTAACCACCGCTGCTGCCAGTGCGAACGAACCGATATAACCACCATTTGCTGCTTCCACCAGGATGGGGCCGTCAGAGCTGACCGTAAAGGCACTCACCGGTTTACCTTCCGAGAGCAGGTCTTCCAGCGGATTGCCAATATATGCCTCGGTATCCCGTACGATTTCGTTGATTGCAATGGATGCCCCGATGCCAACACTCTTGGCCATGGCCACACCACCGGAGATGGTAACCACAAAGGAATCGTCATTGGCCCGAACCAACAGACTGCTGTTGGTGCCGGGAATCAGCAGATCCCCAACCTCTACCCGAGCGCCGTTATCGATGATAGCCAGGGTGGTGTTGTTCATCTTGACGAGGGAGAAAGTACCGTTAAATCCAAACGTACCCGACTCGCCGCCCGATGCCGCCAGCGTTACGATAAAGTTTTTGTTGTCAGCCGTTACCCGCAGGTTGTCGCCATAAAGGGCGACACCTTCCTTGATTTCCGCAGTCGATTCATTATCACAGGTAATGATCAACACCGTGCCGCCAACCCCGATAGTATCACCGCCGACTCCGCTGCCTCCAGGAGTGACCTTGATTTTAAAGCTGGTGCCTTCCCCGCTGATCCCTGGCAATTCGACATTACCGCCCATGTGCATAGTTTCGTTGACTACTTTGGACTCTACAGCGACCTGCTGCAGGCCGGTACGGTAGAGCGGATCGCTATCCTGGTTGATGAGGGCGTTTTCGGCAATGTAAGCATGGGCAGTGCCATCCAGGTCTAGAACGGTTACCGCACCACAGATGCTGACCTTGGCCCCTTTGGCAGTACTCTGGGTCATACTGTTGAACACATAGTTGTCCAATCCAAAACAGCTGTTCGCGTAAAGGCTAAGAGTCCTTACAAACTCCGAACCGCGGTACTGCCAGGTAGCACCCAGGTCTTCCCAGTTTTCCGTATTGGTATAGTCTACTTCCGACAGCACTCCTGTATAGGGAACACTTCCGATATATTTATATAAATGTCCGGCTTCTCCGCCTGTGGTATGTCCCTCCACTACTTCGATCATGTCGCCGTTGTTACAGGTCGTTTCCCCATCGCTTGAATACATCTGTTCCAGGGACCCCAGGTCCAACCACTTGGCTCCGGTGTAATCTACGTCGCTCAGGGTCAGCAGTTCCTTGAAGGGATCGCCGCTGCCATCAGCCATGTACATATAATAGTGGCCGGCTTCTCCGCCCGCGGTGTGGGTGTCTTTTACCAGAACCACGTTCCCGGTCTGGACATAAACCGTACCATCGCTGCTGCTGAAGGTAGGAGACCCGCCCATTCCCAGGTAAGCCTTAAATAAATCCTGGGCGGCGCTTAATAAATATGAGAATTCCCAGTCATTCAAAGCTTCTGCCCTGATGATCAAATCATGGGCAGCATCAACAGAAGCGTCTTCGGCAATATAAGCCTGGACATAGTTGTCATAAATGCCAACAGTTACTGCGGCTGAGCCGGCGAACTTGGTACCGCCATCGGAAGACCCACCGGCGGGTGGCTGAGATGCTCCTTCCGGCTCCGAAATGGAACCACTCGAGTAGACGTAAGGCTGGCTTTCGGCACAGGCATAGACCATGATAGTCCCTCTGGACTTTACTGTGGCAGGATCGCAGGGTGAGATTGGATCAACACTGTCTGGATTACCGATCCTCGCGGTCACGTTATTGGTATCCATGCAGATGGCTACCGCTGCTGCCAGCTCAAAGGGACTGGTCTGTCCCTGAGTCTTCTGCCCGTCCTGCTGTTGTGCTGATGACTTGCTGGATACCAGATTCTTTACTTTCGTGGTGACGAAAGTTTTAACCTTTGCGGTGATGGCCAGCTGCATGTCATCTGAAACATCGCCCCAGGCACTGGTGTTAACTCCGGCAGACGCAACCACCCCGGTTCCAGCTGAAGGAATCGAACCGAACAGTTTAGTTATATTGATGGGCTCTTTCTTCATTAAGGCGTTAACATTGATATCCCCGTCAACATCTGCCCAGCCGTCCAACAAAGCCTCGGTATTTCCATTTTCATAGGATACTGCTACAGCTACTCCCACGGTGCCGTCATCCCCGGTTTTGGAGCGGGCCAGGGTGTAATTCCGGTCGATAGTTTCCGCTTCCAGGGTAAGGTTACCACCAATATCCAGCTCCGAGGTGGAACTGGCCTGCACAGTAGAATCAGAGTTTAAGACGCTGACTGCCACGGCAAAAGCAACGCCGCCAGCAACTGAGCTGGCACTGGCAACTGACTGCAGGGTGTTGTCGGTTTTGGCTTTAAGATAGCAATCACCGGTGGTGGTGATGTTGCCATCAACGATGACCTCGGCGGCAGCATTCCCGATTACTACGGCAACCCCGGCGCCCAACCCCAGAGGTGAGGCAGAAGCATTGATTCGGGTCTCGGACACTGCGTTAAAGGTATCTGCCGTAATGTGGCTGCCTTCACCAATGGATATTTTGGCATCAGCCTTGGAGATGGCTACTCCGCCAATGAGATCGAAATCTTCCAGGAACTCAATGCCGGTTTCAATGATTTGATCCATCAATGAAGCTTCATCACTTTCATCCTCGGCAAATACCACAGTATTATCAGAGGTGGCAAACATCTGTACTGTATTGCCTTTGATCACAGCATTGCTGCCGATGATGATCTCGGTATCGGTACTATCCGTATTGGCTATGAGCAGATCAAAGGCATCGGTGCCGCCGATATCATAGGCAGTCAAGGTGATATCCCCGGGCTCATAAGTTAACGGCCCCCAGTCGACAGTATGAGCCAGGATCATAGCTCCATTGCCGATATGTATAGATGGAGCCGTAAGAGTTATGCTGCCTGAGTCACCGCGCGAGTAGTCAAGTACATAATCATCATCACCACTGGCCAGTACCCGGGTGGAAATCACCACATTATCCCCTACCGAGATGCTATTGAATGGATCTTCACTGTCGGCTGCTTCGATACTCAAATCATAGCCCGGATAGATCAAATCTTCGTTGATTATTGCATTGCCATCCAGACTGACCCAACCGGAGCTTATTCCAGTCGCAACCGGATTACCTCCCACTAATATTGGATCCCCATTTACATCCAACTCATACCTGGGAGCCAGGTAAAAATCTATCTGATGTAATGCGATTATGCTTTCCTGAGTGAAATTGAATGCATAAGGAATATAATTTTCGTGACTGGCTTCGATCTGATATTCTCCAGGCTCAACTAAAAATGAATAACTGCCGTCGTCTGAAGTTGTATAAGGATTCTGATTTGCCGCATTGGTATATAGAGTTGTCCCGTCGTATTGATACAAACTAACGATTGCATCTGAAATTATGGTTTTGGTAATGGCATCGTAAACATACCCGAAAGGGTCAACCAGGTTCGAATCAATAACCGATTCCTGCCCTGACTCATCCAGCAGCAAATCATCACTGTTCATTATCGCTGCCGTTTCCGAATCTGTTAATTCGATAATTTCTGTTCCATTCAGCTCGCCTGCTTCTGTTTCATCAGTTCCCGATGCTGAGAGCTCTGGATCTGCCAAGATCGTTTCTGGAGAAGATCCATCTGTTGATTCTACGTTCAAGGATCCTGATTGGAGTGTATCTGAAACTTGCGAATCTTCACTTGATGTCTCCGCAAGGGATGAATCTAATTCTATTATTTCAGTATCTGAAAGGGAGGGGTCTGTTGAAGGAGATTCTGTGTCAGTAGAATCAACAGATGATCCATCTGTTGATCCTGAAATTGAAACCTCTGACTGGGCTGTACCTGTATCTGAAACCTGCGAACCTTCACTTGATGTCTCAACGAGGGATGAATCTAATTCTATTATTTCAGTATCTGAAAGGGAGGGGTCTGTTGAAAGAGATTCTGTGTCAGTAGAATCAACAGATGATCCATCTGTTGATCCTGAAATTATAACCTCTGACTGGGCTGTATCTAAAACTTCGCTTGATGTTTCAACGCGGGATGAATCTGGTTCTATTATTTGAGTATCTGTAAGGGAAGGGTCTGTAGATGGTAATTCTGATCCAACTGTTTCAATGGATGACGAACCTGTAATAGATGGTTCTGTTGCAGTAGGCTCTGCAGCATCAGGTTGTGGGTCAGATGAGATTGATTCATCACTTGAATAATTGGACGCAGTTGTAGTAACAGTGCTTTCTAATGAGTTGCTCTCATCATACTGATCACTGGCAAAAGCCGGGAGAGCCCAGAGAAGCAGCAAGAATATAGCTGCCACCATCACCACCGGCATTTTTTTGAATACAGTACTTTTGATTAGATTCATCCTCTTATCCCCTCACATTAAAATTTCATTTTTAAATAGCAAAAACCGGCCTTGTTTGAGGCCGGTTGCACTATTAACTCCATGTGATCATAGTGCCCAATAAAAGATCACACTTCAATGTTTCCTCCTTAAGAGCTAGCTATAATAATACTTTTGGCTAATCCCAATAGGGACTTTAGTCTAATTGTATTATTATAGCTGTTAGCATTATTTGTCAAGGTAATTTATGGAAGATCTATGTCACTTTAAGGGGGTAGAAGGTTTCCCGGTATCAAAATCCGATGAGACATACTCATATGAGAATTGATTACATAAGAATTATAGGCATCTACATCAACGACGATACGTAGTTATGGACCTAACTTATTTAATTTTTTCAGAAAAATAAATTTCGCCAGGGTTTATGTCCCTGGCGAAATTTTTAAGCTCCAACGAACCTTTATCAACTTCCAACCTATCTTTACCTTCCACTTCCGTTTCCCATTTCCGACTTTTCATTGTACCTTCGTCTAACAGGCTACCAGTTACTCCTTGCCTACAACAGCTGTGCTTCACTTTCATTCTTCCTCACTGAATCTCTTCAGACTCTGCGATCAAACTTCCATGTTGTCAGACCCATCATAAACCTTTTTCTCTGATCCCTCTTGGATATAGTGAAACTTAATCCACTGGCACTTCTGATCCGTCGTAATGTTTCGTTTCCGTTTCCGGCTCGGATGGTCTTCCATCTTAGGAATTCCTTGGAGCTTGCTTTAATATTACTAAAGATACTTTTATATATCAATGCGCAAATACTGCTTTATAAGACTATGTAATGTTTTTTTGCTCACTATGATCCCATTATCTATTTAATCCTTTGTTTTTAATAAAATTGCTTTAATGCTTTTCCCCGTTTTCTCCCGGCCATATTGTGCTGCCCAACCGGAGCAGGTCTTGGAGCTGTATCGCTCTCATGGTATACTAGAATCAAATTCCCAAGACCCAAAAATAACGAGGATATTTAAACCCATGTACCAGGGAATAGCAGCAAGAGGTGATTTTTTGTTATTCATAACCGTTTCCAGACAGACTGGAAGTTTGGGTAAAGAAATCACGGAACTTCTAGCCAAAAAGCTGGATCTGCCAGTAATTACTCGCGATCTGGTTATGAGCCAGTGGTTCCCGAAAATAGCAAACACGCATGAAATCCATATGCTTTCAGAAAGCCCGGGGTTTTTCTTGACCCCAACTACCCAGGGCCTAAGCTTTGCAGAATATCTGGAAAATAGATTGAGAAATTATATTGCCGAACAGCCTGCCATTATATTTGGTCTAGGGGCCCAGGTGATTTTTGCCGGCCATCCGGCGGCTCTGCATGTTAAAATCATGGCATCACAAGAAGTCCGGATCAAACGCATTATGCAAACTCATTGTCTGGAAAAAAAGGATGCCGAAAGGTTCCTGGGGCTTACCGATCGTAAACATAAGCGCTATATTGCTACTATTTATGGTAAAGATTGGTCTGATCCCACCCTTTACCACCTGACTTTGAATACTGATCTTCTAGGTGTTGAAGAAGCTGCATCCCTGCTGTACCACGTGGCCCTGAACAAAGAGATTTCCTGCGATATCCCTCAGGAAACCTTGACCAACCCAGAAAATCCTGTGATTTTCAAGCATCCCTCAGAAGAAGAATTTGCAAAAATCCTGGATATGCATAATATTGAATGGGAATATGAGCCCCGCACTTTTCCTACCAAGTGGGATACGGAAGGCAATGTTACCCAGGCCTTTGCGCCAGACTTCTATTTGCCTGGATTTGACACCTATATCGAACTTACTACCATGAACCAGAAATATGTTTCAGAAAAAAAGAAAAAGGTGCAGCTGCTTAGAAAACTATATCCCGGCATCAATATCAACATAGTATTCAAAGATGACTTTAATACTCTGGTAAAGAGATTTGGATTAAAGGATGACGATAGATGAAAAAAATCGGAATAGGGAAAATCGTATATACCCCCGAGCAGATCCAACAGCGTATAGTTGAGATCGGACGAGAAATAAGCCAGGACTATCAGGGCAAGGATCTGGTGGTAGTAAGCGTTCTCAAAGGATCTTTATATTTCGTGGCTGACCTGACCCGGCAGCTGACTATTCCATTGAAAGTGGACTTCCTTTCCATCGGAGTCTCACCGGATGCAAGCAGTAAACCCGGGGCGGTGCACTTTACCAAAGATCTAGACATCAGTTTAGCGGGTCGGCACGTACTGCTGGTTGAAGATGTGATAGGAACCGGCCTCACTCTGGGTTATATTTGTCAGCACCTGGAATCAGCTAAACCTGCCAGTTTAAAAATCTGCACCCTGCTGGATAATCCGGCCGAGCGCCTGCTCACTATAAACATCCACTATCGCTGCTTTGTCATGCCAGATATCTTTCTGGTGGGTTATGGTCTCGACTATAAGGAAGAATACCGAAACCTTCCGTATATTGCAGAGTTTCACCGGGAACGGAAATAAACATTTATGCCTTATCCAAACACCGGACAACAGCTTAAGTAACCTGTGTCTGCAGCCCCGCTCCAACTAGCTTTTTGACCCCTCCTTCACTTCTTTATAAATTCTATTTCAATCCTCCTTCAACAATTTTGCTGTCTGTTAGAGATGAATATTCTATAAATTGCTGCAAAAGCTAAATGCAGACTTTAACTATATTAAGGAGATGAGCAAAATGTTTAAACACGATAAAGCTCTTTTGCACGAAGTAAAAGTTGATGCCCCCAATCCTAATTATGCAGCCATGCTGCATGAGCAACTGGGTGGGCCGCAGGGGGAATTGAAAGCCGCTATGCAATATTTATCACAGAGCTTTCGGATCAATGATCCGCAAATCAAGGATCTGTTCCTGGATATCGCTTCAGAAGAATTGAGCCACATGGAGATGGTAGCCACCACCATCAACCTGCTGAATGGCCATAACCTGGATGCCAATAATGCCACCGTGGGTAACGTCGAGGCCCATGTCCTAACCGGGCTGGCCCCGATGTTAAGCAATGCCTCAGGTCAGTTATGGACTGCTGCTTATGTTAATGAAACCGGGGATCTGGCTGCGGATATATTATCCAACATCGCTGCAGAGCAGCGGGCTAAGGTAGTTTATGAATACCTGCACCGTCAGATCAATGATAAAGGGGTAAGGGAAACCATTGATTTTCTGTTGAATCGTGAAGAAGCTCACAATACTATGTTCAGGGAAGCCTTTAACCGGATTCAGGATACCGGCTCATTGAAAGACTGGGGTATAACTAAAGACTCCAAGCTGTATTTCAATCTTTCCACCCCCGGAGACCAGTATTTTGATTCCAGCAATGCTAAACCGCCTGCATTTACCAACCCTAATCCCAACTGAGAATTTAAGATTTTGCATAGATAACTGAAAAGGCTGGCTTTGAGTCCAAAAACGGACAGAGGGCAGCCTTTTTCACGTAGAATGCAATTGTGTCAAATAGTGGAAGTTGCAGGATTATCCAATCCTGTGCAGTCTTTCTCATTTTATTAATCGGAGTATGAAATATTCCCTTGCTGCACATCATAGATAAGGAAACAAATAAGTTCAGTCAAATCTAAAGGTGGTGTAAATGGTGTCAGAAAGTAGAGTGCAAATTCTCAGCAAAGGTCCGATAATTGTGGCAGGGCACGTTGATGTTGTAGATGACGATGGCAGGAGCATAACACGTCAGGAGCCAATGGCCATTTGTCGTTGCGGGCAATCCCAGAATATGCCTTTCTGTGACGGTATCAGTAAAGGTCATATGAAGGTATGTACCAGAGCAGAATCCATTCTATAGTGGACAAAACATAATCAGAGGGACTCGGGGATGGGTTCGAGACTGCTGAAATAGTCCCAAAACTTGCGCCAGTTTCCTATTGTAGCCGGGCAAAACCTTCCCGTGTCCCGGGCAGATCATGAAGGAGGTAATAGAAATGGATCAAAGAGATATTATTAACTCCGCTATTTCGCATATCGATAAGGCAAAAACAGAGATAGAGAACGCCTCCAGGAACAATCCAAATCAGAGTTCGCTGGCTGAGTTGGACCTGGCTTATCAATCGCTTAATGACAGTATCCGCCATTGCCAGGCTATTTTCGGCCCTACTACCATCAAGGGTATAAGGAAACTCTATAATACCAGGTAAGCCCCGACCAACCCGGATAAAACCAGAGCCAGGTGGTTTAATTGGCTAAGGGGTTGGATAAAAAGGAAAGACATTTAAGGGCCACAATCAGATTGATACCAGGTTTTTGCTTTCTGATAGTACCATAGAATAGGAGGTTTTCATATTAATCGGATCGTATATTTCGACTATGGCGGCAGTCATACATCAGTCACTGCGGCCTGCCTCCATACGGGGAGACTTAAGCCTGATAATCTACCCGACAAAAATACTTTGATGGAAATGCCTTATCTTGATAAAACAGTACCCGAAGATTTTGGCAAGATCAAGCATGTGGGCACAGACCTTCAGGGAAATGAGATCTATGCTCTGGGCACCAAAGATTCTCATCTGGGGAATTTGCTGGATGACATGGCTAACATACAGGGCATTTCTGATCAATACGTATTTTTAAGCACTTCCCAGTATGTAAACACCATTTTAAGAATCGGGGGATGGCTGTCCCGTTCTGCTTCGCTTCCATTTCTGGGGCGTCCTCTGGTAGTAAGGGGCTTAAGACAAGCATATCCTGCCCTGTGCTCAATGGTTGGTCTGAAATTTACGCAGGGTAAGGTGCAACAATGAAGTTATTAATGGTTGGTAAAACAGGGGTATTTGAAACGCTGGCCGTTGCATTAGGTTACCTGGATCAACCGGATATCTGCGCTTGCCCTTATTTTGCAGATCTGGCCCTGGAAAACAGCAGAAAGATATTAAAAGTCGGCGAAAAGCGGGGACAGGAATTATTTGTTGTTGGTTTTAAAGCTCCAGACATCATTTTTCAAATTAATCAGGACTTTATATCCCTGTCTGAAATAAACGGAAAAGATCGTTTACAGACCGTGCCAATCTCTATAAAGGGAGAAAACACTACCTTTCTGCTGTCCAAACTTGCCAATATCCCCATAATTGGATACTTGTTCCTGAGTTGGGCAAAAAGGAGAACACTTGGTCGATTGCCCTATCTTCTGGAGTATGGCAAAAATTTGCGTATGGAGAACAGCATGGATTCCAGGGATAAGAAAGAATCTACCATCGCTGCAAAACCATACCGAAAGTAATATATAAGGAAAAGTTACGCATAACGGCAGCGGAAGGAGGTGATAATTAGTGGATCAGAAAACATCTGTACAATCGGTAATATCTCATGTAAATATGGCTAAGAGGGAGATCGAAAACTTTCCCAAAACGGGTTTAAGTAAAAAATCAGTAGCTGAACTGGATCTGGCTTACAATTCCCTTAACGACACTATCAATCACTGTAATACGGCCATACAGAGTATATAAGGAATCAAAGCTAAGGCAGTTGGACTACCAACTGCCTCCAGACCGTCGAAAAAGCCCAATAGCTGCGTTATTAACGAAAGCCAGTTCAATCAACGTACCTATGTACGCCTCAATCACTGGCTCTCATTAATGCCTTGCTCTTGAACTTTTTTGCTCGGTCTGACAGCTTGTTTGACAAGCTAAGGCAGTTGGATTAACCAACTGCCTTTTGTCTGAACATACGCAACCCAGTAACAATAGAAGTATTGCAAAGTTTTCATAAGGGACTCACCCTTACCTTAATCAACTCGAGAAAGCACATTTCTTGCCCAGATGGCACTCCGGCAGGCTTTCTCTATAAATGTTGAAGGCGAACCTTTTAGATCATCCTCCCCGGGATATACCTCCAGGGTAATATTCCCCTTATATGTATCCCGGGGAAAAGCCTTGTTTATTTTCTGCCAATCGATAATTCCTTCGCCCGGCAGCCAGTGTCGGTCTTTTATCAGGTCATTGTCGGACAGATGCAGGTGTTGTAATCTTAGGCCCTGTCTTTTCAATATAGCTGCTTTTTCGCTACTGTACAGGAAATCATGAGAGCTGTCATAACAGAATACTAGATGATCAGATACCAACTCCCTTAAAACAAAATCGATATAATCTACACTGCCGGTATTTTCTAGAGCTATCTTTACCCCCAGATCCTCAGCAATGCGTAATAATCTACTGATACTCTCAACACCCCATTTATTAGGCTGAATCGGATACTTGCGATCAATAATGTGCATAAGCAGCACCGGTATATCTAGTTCAGCACAATCATTAAGCCACTCTGTATGCCGGTTTACTATTTTATCCCGCAGGGTCTTTGATTCACTCCATAAATCATCTGCATCATCATAGGGAACATGTATATTCTCCAATATTAACCCGGATCCCCTTACTATTCCGGCCATCTTTTCTTTCTTTATCATAGGTGTGCCGATTTCATCTTCCCACCAGATGGTAGTTGCGTCAAAGCCGGCTTTTTTAATTAGTTCCAATCTTTGTGGCAAGGGCATGACAAATCCAAACCACGAAAATATCCCCAATTTATTATTTAAATCATTCATAATTCAGCCCATCCCTGGTCATCAGTATTATTCCGGCCCCAATTAAACAAGCAATCCGGTATTTAGCAGGATATAGTTTCCATCTTTATATTCAATAAAAGTCATCGATCCCGGATCGACTCCTGTTTTCCATATGTCTATGGAGGAGTCTATATAACCTAGTAATGTTTTAACAACTCCCCCATGGGTAACTACCAGCACAGTACCACTATGCCGTTGGATGATTTCCCGGGTGGCCTGGCAAACTCGTTCCAATACTTCCGAAAAATTCTCTCCCTCAGGCATCTTATAGGTCCATATATCCCGGTACCATTTATTAAACTCCTCCGGATATTTTTCATACACTTCACTGAAGGTCATCCCTTCCCAAATCCCAAAAGAAGCTTCTCTCAAACGGGAGTCATAATAAACCGGCACTTTCAGTTTATGGGCTGCTATTTCAGCAGTTTCACGGGTCCGGGATAAATCACTGCAGTAAATGGTTTGAATTTCCTCATTCTTGAACAGATATAGTGCTGCTCTTTCCGCCTGTTTTCTTCCCGTTTCATTGAGGGGAATGTCCGTATGCCCCTGATACCTCTGCAAAATATTCCATTCGGTCTGTCCATGCCTTAGCAATATTAGTCTCATCTTTACCCATCCTTTTCTGTGTAGAGAAATGTGCATATTTATAGAATTCACCTTTAATAAGCTCGATATATTGATTTAGCATCAACTTTTATATTCTGGCAAACAATGTCATTGCAATTACCGTGATCACGATAAAAAGCGTTTCCGCAACTTCACAAAGGGCTCCATAGGTATCACCGGTCAAGCCTCCCAAACTGCCAGCCATCCATCTGGCTATTAAAAGAACTATGGCAACCGTTAAGGATAAGATAAATATCCCCTCCCACTTCATGATCAGGAATGCCGCTGCCAATATTGTTATAGAAGCTGCGATTATCCGGCCGGATCCATTAAGATTTCCAAAAGACTTACCCAAACCGGGCCCAGAACGAGCATAAGGAAAGTATGACACCGCGTATACCATAGCCCACCTGCCAACTGCCGGTGAGATCAATAAGACCCCTAATTTATCAATATAAGTGAGGGTAGTCAGAAATGTAAATTTCAAGAGCATTAGCCCAACTAAGGATATAACACCCATCGCTCCTACCCGGCTGTCCCTCATTATTTCCAGTTTTCTCTCCCGGTCCCGACCGCTGAATAATCCATCGGCAGAATCCATTAGACCATCCAGATGCAGAGCTCCGGTAATTATTATCCACACCAGGATAATAATTGCATCTCCCGCCCATCCCAGGGATAACACCTCAGAAAGATAAGCTGCAGCAAGCAGAAATGCCCCGATTAAGAAACCGGTCAGGGGATAAAAATATAATGAATCCGCCATATCCTTTTCCCCGGCCTTTCGATTGCCATAAACCGGGATAACAGTTAAAAAACTTATGGCCAAGAGCAAACCATTCATCGTTGTATCCTCCAGTTTTTTAGTAATTTCAACTTTCGCAGTTGCTATGGTTGTAAGGCCTGCGGTTTCGCTTTCTTAGCTTTGTCCTGCTTTCACCCTACGGCTACTCCCAATACTCCCACTGTTGGTAACTAATTTCAGCTGGTCTTTGTTCAGCAAATAAAGGAACCTTCGAGACCACTGAAAAAGTCCCAAAACTTGCGCCAGGGTATGTATAAATATACTGGCGACCGTTGGCGAAGCATGGGTAACAACATCCTGCGAAGGCGATTAGCGGAAGGGGGCGAGCGGCACGGACGCCGCGAGAGCGCCGCTGAGCACGGATGCGAATTGGCGCTGTACCCCTGGAGGTAATCGACAAGCAGTTGATGTTGTCCATGCGTAGACTGGGAGCAAGTGTATTTATGCATACCCGTTTATCCAAATAGACTTTTTCAGTGCTCTCGACCTTCCTTGCTCAGATCAAGGCATAACTCGCTCTCGCATATAAGACAGCTGAGTTATTTTATTCTCAACTCTATGCCGCATACCACCATAGAAACTTGCCGCGCCTTAGCAGCTAGCGTCTGGTTGGTCATACCATTCAAATCCCTGAATATCCTGCCTTCCTGGCTGGCAGGGACTACATCCATACCGACTTCATCAGCTACCAGAATTACAGTTCCATTGGCATTTTCCAGGGACTCTGTTAAAAGCTCCAGTTGGTCCAGGAAAGCCTGTTCTTTTTCCTCATCCCAACTAAAATTGGTTACATTTTCCCGGTACATTATATTGGTTACCCAGGTTCCCAGACTGTCCAGCAGATATATTTGAGGTTGGTCTATGTACTCATTAAAGATCCTACTTAAATCACAGGGTTCTTCAACAGTGTGCCAGGAACTTGGCCTCCTGAGACGATGTTTTTCCACCCGGAGGGCAAATTCCTCATCCCAAATAGTACCAGTAGCTATATATATCACAGGATAGCCCAGCTTTTTTTCACAGTTCGCAGCCAATTTTTCCGCTGAGGAACTCTTACCGCTGCGGCTGCCTCCCACCATCATAATCACTTCCGCCATAGAGACCTCCTATTTCAAATAGTCTTCTCCTCTATCATTGTAGCGAAGAATCTACCATCCGTAACCCTTATTTAATCTTTATTGCTGACCCCGGCTTCCTCGAAAGTAGCCATTTCGCTGATTATCTTTACAGAGGCTTCTATCAGGTTAAAGGCCAACACCGCGCCGGTTCCTTCTCCTAATCTCAAATCAAGCTGCAAGGTTGGTTTAAGTCCTACTTCCTCCAGCAGGATTTTGTGTCCAGGTTCCTGGGACAGATGAGAAGCAATCATATAATACTGGCAATAACGGTGCAGTTTATGGGCCACCAGTGCTGCTGTGGTGGATATGAAACCATCTACTACCACCGGCACTTTTCTGGCCGCAGCCCCGAGAATTACTCCGGTTAAGGCAGCAATCTCCAGACCTCCAACTTTCCTTAACACATCCAGAGGATCTGCAGCATCCGGACTATTTACTTCTATAGCCTTCCTTATCGCTGCTCTTTTCCTCATTAATCCTTGATCGTCTACTCCTGTGCCCCGGCCGGTTATAAGTTCCAGGTCTTTACCTGTCATACAAGCCAGTATGGCTGCACTGGGAGTAGTATTACCTATTCCCATCTCACCGGTGGCTATTATAGTGGCTCCCTTATCAATTTCTCCATTGACCATCATGATACCCACTTCGAGTGCAGCTACTACTTCATCTTCGGTCATAGCTGCTTCTTTAACCATGTTCCTGGTACCCGGTCTGACTTTGCGGATATTTAATTCCGGATGTTCGATAGGATCACCTTTGATACCTACATCAGTTACTACAACTCTAGCATCCGCTTGATAGGATAAGACGTTTATTGCTGCACCATGATACAAAAAATTGATCACCATCTGCTGGGTTACCTCCTGGGGGAAGGCACTAACTCCTTCTTCTACAACTCCATGGTCACCGGCCATTACCATAACCACTTTCTGCCCCAAGGCAGGTATAGCTTTACCCTGAATTGCAGCCAGCTGTACTGCGATTTCTTCTAAAATACCCAGACTTCCCGGTGGTTTGGTAAGACTGTCCAGGCGCTTTTGAGCTTGCTTTCCCGCCTCCCGGTCTACGTCACTTATTACTGCTAAAGTGTTTTTTAATAATTCCACTTTTAAAAACCTCCTCTTCTTAATAAAAAAAGTTCTCAAGCCGAAATAGCTCAAGAACTTTTCCATCATCCTTAATATTGAATACTTCCAGGCAGGTTTCCTGACTTCCGACTCCAGCGTCTATTGGCCAGCCTTCCCAGGTTCAATCCCAGTGACAATATGGGCCAGACTCATCGGTTACAGTGGCGGGACCGCTCAGGACTTGCACCTTGATTCCCTTTTACCCCGTTACGGGCACCCAGAGCATTTATACCTTATATTAACTAATTTATTATATTTTGGCTAGGTTGGCAAGCACCAGTTTCGAAATAAATAACTCAATTTTTATGTTTCACGCCTGTCTTATTAAAGTAATATCTGCCATCATCCTATACAACTGCTCCTGGTTCCGAGGAAGGGGCAGTCTATTGCTAATTATGCCGTTTTCACCCATCTTCTTCCAGGTTTCAAGTACCCAGGGCTGTTTCAAGTTAGCCTTTTCCAATACACTCAGGTCTTTAAAGACCTGTTCAATGGTTCCCTGTTGGAGAATCTGACCCTGGTCTAATATAAAAGCCATATCTGCCCAAGAATACGCAAAGTCAACATCATGGGTTGAAATAATGACTGTACACCCCTCCCTATGCAGGGTATCTAAACTATCCATCAATATCTTGTAGTTTCCTGGATCCAATCCAGCATTAGGCTCATCACATATCAGTATTTCCGGCTGCATAACAACAACCCCGGCTAGAGCTACCATCTTTTTCTGGCCTACACTTAAAAAGTGGGTCGGCTTATCAAATAGGTCGCCGATGCCAAGCTTTTCTCCCACCTCTTCCACTCTAGCCGCAACTTCTTGCACTGAGTAGCCCAGATTAAATAAGCCAAAAGAAATATCCTGTTTAACACTGGCTGAAAAAATCTGATGATCTGGGTTTTGAAAAACTATGCCCACTCTTTTTTTTAATGATTTTAAGAAAGCCTTATGGTACTCAAAATCTGCTCCTTGGTACCGGATTTTACCTGCACAAGGCTTTAACAAGCCATTAAAATGCAGGAAGAGCGTTGATTTTCCTGCTCCATTAGGTCCCAATAAAGCCACTTTGCTATTTTGATTTATTAGCATATTTATACCTTGCAGTGCCCTTGACCCATCCGGATAGTGGAAATGGAGATTCTGAACTTCCAGGATATATGGGGTCAATCTAAACCCTCCCCGATAAATAAATAGTAATGAGCAGGCAGTTGAGTATCACTGTGGCTGCAATATTTCCTGCTTTGGTCTCAAAAACCTCATCTGCAATTTTTAGTTCTCCATCAAATCCTCGTGATATCATACCATTGAAAGCATCATTGCTAGCTTTTAAACTTTTTACAAACAAGTTATTGCACAATAGTGACAAAGATCTGATCTGACCGGACCAACCATGGTAACCATATCTGGAAACCTGAGCGATGTAAATTTCATCTGCAGATTTAACAAACACAAATATATTATTATATATTAGTACCATTAAGTTAATAATGATTGCCGGCATTCTAACTCTTTGTAATATACATATAATATGGTTGACTGGGGTGGTAAGGATCAGCATATAGAGACAGACCACAGCTGCTATAGACCGGGTAAAGAGCAGCACCGCCTTCCAGACAGAATCGCTTGTAACGCCAATAAATACTGCCCCAATTCTAACAAAGTGGTCATATCGTGCCTCGTTTAAACTAACACTGAAGAGCACAGCCAGGCAGCCCAACAGCAGGAAACCTATCGGTATAGACAAAAGCTTTAGAAAGTATCCATAATCAACTCCGGCTCTCCACACTATAATCAGGGACATCCCCACCAGGACAATTCCTGAAATCAACACAGAATCCATAGCCAGAACTAACAGCATAGTACTCAAGCTAAAGAAAATCTTCTCACCGGGATGAACATCCCTTAATGGGGATAGATAAGCATACTCGTCAATCCTAATCACATTTATACTCACTCTCTCTTCTTCTCAAGCCGGACCTAAAACCAAGATAGTAACAGATGAACCCTACCCCGAAAGAAGCCTGTACAGCAAACAATAGACTCTCTATTTCGCCACTGGGTGGTTCCCAGAGGGGCTGAAACCAGGGAGTATAATCGGGGTTGGTTTCTGTTATAACCGTTTGGGCCTCTCCATCTGCTCCTGAGAATTCCGCTCCCTGGTTTAGAACTAAAGCAAATATAAGCAGAGCCAATACCATAAAAAGCAAAATCATATTCTTTTTAATTATTGACATGAATACTACCCCCATTCCGCAATAGACTTAAGCTTTCAATTTCATCCTGGCTGTAGGCCATAAGAACGTTCATAACCATTACTGTCAACAAACCTTCGGCTATTGAAATAGGAATCTGGGTAACACCAAAAATAGCTGTAAACTTAACTAATGATGCATAAAATCCCCCTACTTCCGCAGGATGCGCTAGTGCCAGCTGTGCAGCAGTAACCAGATAAGTTATCAAACTGCCCAGCGCAGCTCCCGAAAAAACTGCTAAACTCTGGGGAGCCCCTATTTTGCTCATCAATCGGTAGACTCCATATGCAATAAAAGGACCTACGATAGCCATAGAAAAAGTGTTAGCACCCAGAGTAGTTATTCCCCCGTGAGCCAGCAGTAAAGCTTGAAACAGTAGAACTATCATGCCCAGAATCACCATCGCCCCAGGGCCAAACAGGATAGCGCCCAATCCAACCCCAGTGGGATGTGAGCAGCTGCCGGTTACAGAAGGAAGCTTCAATGAGGAAAGCACAAATACAAATGCCCCCGCAAAAGCAAGCAGAGCAAGCAATTTAGGCTCATCCCTGACCACCTCGGCTATCTGCCGGCAGCTTAAGATTATAAAAGGCAAAGCTGCTACCGACCATATGACTGCCCACTTTACCGGTAAGAATCCTTCCATTATGTGCATCCCGAATATTAAACTCATGATATCCACTCCCTTAATTTATTTATCAACTATCGCCGTTGACCTGATAGTGATTCCCGGGTTTAATAGTGCTGGTTCTGATCATAGACAGTAGTTAAACTGTTAAATCAATTTCGCACTTGATCAGAGCGAGTATTATGCGTTGTCTGAGCAGGGAAGCCCTGGATAGGACCACCCCGTTACTGAGTTGTTCCCGGACGGCGAGCTAAGCTGCAGCCCTTCTATTATGAGCTGAATTATTAGCCTTTATATTTAAGCCATAACTTTTTTGATAGTATTTATGAGATGCTTATTATCTTCCTGGCTGCGAACTGCCAGTCTAAAATGATAAGCTGACAGGTTATGAAACGAGTCTGCGGTTCTAATCACAATTCCCTCCGGCCCCAGCTTTTCCTGCATAGCTTGTGCAGTGATGGCTTGATCCTCTATACAAACCAGAAGATAATTGGCCTCACCTGGATAAACCTTAAACCCTATTCCTTGTAATCCCCGGGTTAAGTTTTCTCGTTCTTTTTTAATAAGTTCCAAGGTTTCGGATATGTATTCCATATCCTCAATACAAGCCTGACCAGCAGCCAAAGCCAGGTTATTGATCCTCCAGGGCGGAAGATAGTATTCCATTCTGGCTATGTTTTCAGCTGTAGCTACCGCATAACCCAGCCTTAGGCCTGGAAGAGCAAAAAACTTGGTCATCGAACCTATAACTATCAGATTCTGGGTACGGCAGGCCAGAAAGCGCAGAGAATGAGTATCATCTCCCACAAAATCTATAAAAGCTTCATCAACTATTAGCATAGCGTCTTTCTGCATAGCTTTTTGCAGTATGATAAGCAGATCTTCTTTGGCAAATAGATTGCCAGTTGGATTATTTGGATTAGCTATAAACAACAAGTCTCGGTTGCTGATGTTTTTGCTTAATTCTTCTACAGGTAATTGGAATGAATCTTCTGCATTAAGACCAATCCTTTTTAATACTGGCTTATCGATTCCTGCTCCATATTCCGCAAAACATGGGGCCAAAAGAAGAATTCTTTCCTGGCCGAACATTCTTCCAATCAGATATATCAGTTCAGCAGCTCCGTTACCGAGCACCAAATTAATATTATCGATACCCAGGTATTGAGCCAGCTCCCTTTTTAGCCCTTCCCCCTCTGGCTCTGGATAGTGATCGATTGCAGCCAGTGCCCTGTGAATGGATTCTTTTACCCGTGCGGATGGACCCAGGGGGTTGATGCTGGCACTAAAATCCAAGTACTCCGCCGGGCTTCTGCCCCATCTTAGGGAAGCTGCCTGTAGATTACCTCCGTGTTTGGCTTTGGAAAATCTTTGTAACATTAAATACCTCCCAGCAAACCATCAATATTCAATCCCTCTTCTGGCTTTCACTTCCGGGTAAGGATGCTTGATCTTTTTAACCTCTGATACCAGGTCGGCCATTTCAATCAATTCAAGTGGTGCTGTTCTGCCGGTCAGAACTATTTCATTATCTTTAGAAACACCTTGCAGCCATGACAGAAGCACATCGAGGGTTATTAAGTTCTTTCGTACCGCATTTAGGATCTCATCCAGTATCACCAGGTGATATTGTCCTTTATTAACGGTATCCTGGGTGAATATCCAAGCCATATCGAATATTTCAAGGTCAAGATCCGTTACTTCCTTTCCTCCAATCGAACACTCCCCGCACTTCTGACAATTCATAAAACCGCCTTTTATCAAGGCTGCATACGGACAGGTTTTGCCAAATTGGTATACTTCAATCCCCAGCTTAGCTGCTGATAGCAGTTCTCCGCTGTAAGTACTGCCTTTCATAAATTGGATTATCATTACCTTGTATCCATGCCCGGCGGCCCTCATGGCCAGGCCAAACACCGCTGTGGTCTTGCCCTTTCCGTCTCCGGTATAAATCTGCAGCAAGGCTATCTACCTCCCTTCTATTTCAAGAGTACGGATATTACTGATCCCAGTAATAGCATGGCCAGCGAAACCATAAACATCAAAAGCAAACTCCAATTAACATCACTTATCTCTATAGATTTCTGGCTTTCTCCTATTAGCGGCCGGTTTGATTCGATTCCTGCGTAATAATTTACCCCTCCCAGCTGGACTGTAAGTGCACCTGCTACGGCTGCCTCGGGAATTCCGCTGTTAGGGCTGGGGTGACGCCTGGCGTCATTCTGTATCGTCTTAAAAACATTCCTGAATCCTCCCGGGGTAATGGGTGCTATAAGCAAATATAGTAATCCCGTAATTCTGGCTGGAATATAATTAGCTAAATCATCCAACCTGGCTGATGCCCAGCCCAGATCAATATAATTCTCATCCTTATAGCCCACCATTGAATCCAAAGTATTAACCGCTTTATATGCTAAAGCCAGCGGCGGCCCGCCGATGAAACCATAGAACATGGGAGCAGTTATACCATCAACGGTATTTTCAGCTACGGTTTCAACTACCGCTCGCAGTATGTCCTTCTCATTCAACTGCTCAGTATCACGCCCAACAATCATGCTGAGAGCCTGGCCTGCACTTACAATGTCCCCCTGCTTCAAAGGTTTTACTACCGCTGCTGCATGTTTATAAAGGCTGTTTACTGCCAAAGCCTGACTCATCAGAAAAACACTGATAAAGACGGCGAGATAAGGGTTAAATTTATAAGCAAGCCATATTATCGCTCCAAAAAACAAGTAGGTGCCTCCAACAATACTCAACCATAAGAATATCCCGGCAATTCTTAATGCAGTTTGGGTTCTGGCATAGCGCCTGATCAACTTTTCCTGCCATCGTATGGCTTTACCCATATAAACCACTGGATGAGGAAGTATCCTGGGATCGCCTATTACTAAATCCAGAACCACAGCCGCTGCCATAAGATATTCCATCAAAATACCTCTATATCCATAATTGCAAAAATCTTTTGCATATCCAGCGATACTCTGACAACCTGAGCCAATCTATCGTAATTAAGTTCTTTATCAAATGCAGTCAGGTCTTGCTCGACCAGCATATTCATTCCCTTTTCTTGCCTGATAGCATTTATCAGGGCTAATAAAATACTGGGATTGTCAAAAAGTCCATGCAGGTATGTTCCAAAAACCCTGCCGCCCCAATTTACGGCTCCATCTGCTACCTGCACTGGCTTTCCAGAACGATGTTTTATTTCCATTAGACCGACTTCCTCGCCCATTACCTGCGTTTTCCCGCTGTGAATCTCATAACCCCGTACCACCTGTCCCTTTAATTCCTTCCAGAAACCTTGGTCACTCTGCAACACTGCCTCAACCTGGTGAGTCTGTTTTTCAGCTTCAAATGTAGTTTCTATATCTAAAAGACCAATACCAGCCTGGTCCCCGGTACCCGATTCGCTCCCCAGGGGGTCAAGCAATTTCATGCCCAGCATTTGATATCCACCACAGATACCGACGATAAATTTTCCCTTGGAAGCAAGATTACATATTTCCTGAGCGTACCCCTCATCTTTTAAATACTGGAGATCTAAAATGGAATTTTTGCTTCCGGGAATAATGAGCAGATCTACCTCTCCAATTTTTACTCCCTTTTTTATAAAACGCACATTGACATCAGGAGTTCCATATAGTACATCAAAATCAGTGAAGTTCGATATCCTGGGCAGTTCCAGTACTGCAACCTGAATATTGGCTTCAGGTATTTCTTTGCTTTTCTTTGCCAATAGAGAAACGGAATCTTCTTCTTCTATTCCGTGATCATGCAAGTAAGGAATAACCCCCAGAACCGGAATACCCGTCCTGGCTTCGATCATTGTTAGCCCAGGTTTTAGCAAGTCGATATCCCCTCTGAATTTATTAATAATAAAGCCTTTTATTCTCTGCCTTTCATGGTCTTCCAGCAGTTCCAGCGTTCCTACTATGGAAGCAAATACTCCGCCTCTGTCAATATCAGCTACCAGCAGCACCGGTGCATCAGCTAACTGCGCTGTCTTCATATTAACAATATCTCTGTCTTTTAAGTTAATCTCGGCCGGACTGCCGGCTCCCTCGATAACCATAACCTCATACTGATCTTTCAGGCAGTCAATACAGTACCGGACTATACCTTCGGCAGTCTGTAGATAGTCATAACGATAATCTTTCGCAGACATGTCCCCTACCGGGACTCCCATTACTATAACTTGTGCGCTCATATCCTGTTTGGGTTTAAGCAGTATGGGATTCATCATTACATCTGCTTTTAGTCCAGCTGCTTCTGCTTGAACTGCCTGGGCCCTGCCTATCTCTCCGCCAGCCGGGGTAACTGCGGAATTAAGAGCCATATTTTGAGCCTTAAATGGCACGGTCCTAAATCCCTGCTGATAAAATATCCTGCACAGGGCAGTACACAAAACGCTTTTGCCAACATCAGACGATGTTCCCTGCAGCATGATTGCTTTAGCTTTAGCCAACTTCTTCCTTCCCCCTGATCGCTTCTCCCTCATAGTAAAGAAGCGCATTTATAGCCGCAGCAGCTAAAGGACTGCCACCTCTAGTTCCTCGGACGGTTATATAAGGATAATTCGTTTCTATAAGCATTTCCTTGGATTCTGCAGCTCCTACAAAACCTACCGGTGTAGCAATAATTAATGCCGGACGGGCTATATCTTTTTCAATTAAATCAAGCAGCTCAAAAAGTGCGGTAGGGGCGTTTCCTATCGCCACTACGGCTGCATTGAGCTGGGGACCGAATAGACGCATGGCTGATGCGGCTCGGGTGATATTCCAGTCCTGAGCTGCTTCTAGTACTCTAGGGTCGCCGATACTGCAAATAACCTCTCCGCCATATCCGGCCAGTTTCTTTTTGTTTACTCCGGCTTTAAGCATGGTGACATCAGTAAAAACATTAGCACTCTTTCTTAAGGCTTTTAAGCCATCAATAGCGGCTCCAGTCTGAAATTTTATCGATTTTGCTATAGCAGGGTCACCTGTGGTGTGAATGATTCTCTTAACCACATCTTTGTCTACTGGCTGATAGCCATGGCCCTCAATAAATTTTTCAATTATTTGCATGCTTTCGTTTTCGATTTTTTCCGGCTGCCAGATTATTTCCATAACTCACCTTCCTGCTTACTTGTTGCTGCTTCACTGATTCGCTCCTGAATGAGCTTGATAATGGTTGGATCAGGTCCTAAATACCTGGCTATAACGAAATCCAGGTGGGGGTATTGATTCTTCTGGTTCTCTACTTCTTCCGGAATATCAGAGCTTATATGGTTTCCGGCTACCAGAAAAATCGGCATCATAATTATTCGCTTCACTCCCCGCTCATTCAGCCTGTCGATTGCTTCTCTTAATCCTGGTTTAGACAAGGATAAAAAAGCTACTTCATATATCCCCTGCGGGTCTGCTTGTTGAACCATGGCAGCCATTTTCCTAATATCATCATTGCCCTGTTCTCTTCTGCTGCCATGTCCTAATAATATGACTCCTTCTTTCACCATTAACGCCTCCCCAACATATTAAATCTTTAAGCAGTTAAACTTTGATATCCGCAAATATTCGAGTATCTCCTGGGGCGAATGCATAACTGTTGCATAATCCAGTTCAGGTACGCTTAATACCAGAATGGGTAGGTCCAGGTCCAGTGCAGCCTCCATCTTGGTATCCAAGCCGCCGACAATTCCGCTTTCTTTACTTAAAATCAATCCGGCCTGGTAATGCATAAATAGCTGTTGGTTTAAATCTTTACTAAAGGGTCCTTTCACGGCAATAATTTGTTCCGCATTCAAACCCAGCTGTTCACATTCCCGAAGCACTTCAGCGGTAGGCAAGACCCTGACTACCAGTCTAGCCTTTTTTCTTTTTACTATAGGAATAAGAGTTGGCAAGGCTTTGCTCCCCAAAGTACTAAAAACTACTTGTTCCGGCTTAAGATAATCTTCTATTTCTTCCAGCTGTTTGATTCTGCTCACTAACGGATGCTCCGGGATTACCATAGCTTTTCGTTCCAGGCGCAGATAATCAATTTTTAACTCTTCTGCTGCCTGCATAGCCAGGGTACTTATGCGAAAGGCAAAAGGATGAGTAGCATCAATCAAAACAGAAACATCTTTGGCTTTTATTAAAGCAATTAGACCTGCTTTATCCAGTTCTCCCCTTACTATCTCGCCATCAGTACCTGCAGTCAGTGTTTCAGCGCCATAGGAACTGACTGTCGAAGCTATTACCGGCCATCCTTCCTCCTGGAGTAGAGCAAACATTTGTCGTCCTTCATAGGTACCGGCCAGCAGCAAAATCATAGCAGATAACCACGAGGTGTGATCATCCGGCCATTATCTGCTATGGTCTGTGAATTCCCAACTATTACAGTTGTCTGCATATCTATTACCTCCATCGGCATATCTCTTAAAGTAGTAATCAATACCGTTTCCTGCCCTCGCTCAGCAGCCCTTACAATACCTACCGGGGTCAGTTCTTCCTTGTGGCGCAGGAGTATTTGCCGCGCTGTTTCCATTTGATTCGGTCTGCCCTTACTGCGGGGATTATAGAGTACTACGATGAAATCAGCCTGCGCAGCAGCTTCCAAGCGCAATTGGATTGCAGCCCAGGGAGTAAGCAGGTCACTCAGACTTATTACCGCAAAATCGTGCATCAGTGGCGCTCCCAGCAAAGCCGCTGCCGTGGTAGCTGCTGTGACTCCGGGAACTATCTCAACTGGGATTTCCCCCGCTGTTTGCAGAACAAGACCGGCCATTCCATACACTCCGGGGTCTCCACTGCTTACTACCACCACATTCTTACCTTTACTCGCTTCATCGACAGCTGCCTGGGCTCGCTCCATCTCTTTGCGCATTCCAGAACTAATAACCTCCTGCTCGATGATCAAATCCTCAAAAAAGGGCAGGTAAGTCTTATAGGCAATGATTAGATCTGCTTCCTGGATAGCTTTTAAGGCCCGGGGAGTCAGGAGATCTCTTTTACCCGGTCCCAGTCCCACCACCACGATCTTTCCATAGCTACACTTATGCTTACCGGTCCTATCTTTTGTTTGGGTACCAAAGTTATCCCCAGATTGGCACCCAGACGTGCTGCAGGTTCGCAAACCCCACCAACTCCTATCTTATCCTGCACCCATACCGACGGCTCAAATGTTCCATCCAGGGCAGCGATTTCTTTTTTCGAAAAGGTTATTAAGGGTACTTTATCTTTCTCAGCCAGGTCTTTAATGGCTTTCTCTTCTGCCTTTAAATCAATAGTAGCCAGGCACTTCACACAGTTCCGGTCCAGGGAATATCCATGTATTACTTCATTTATGGCCTTTTCCAGTTCCGCCAGAGAAACGCCTTTACGACACCCTATCCCCACCACCAGATTCCGGGGACGAAGCTGAATTAACTCCAGATTCTTCAAATTATATTGTTTCCAACTAATTATCACGGCCGGCTGTAAAAATTCAGCCCCCTGCTCGTCTAACTCAGGCCATTCCTGCCAGGTAAAGCCCTCCTTAATACCTGGAATCAAAGGCCAGGGACTGTAGATATTCACTTCACCATCTTCTGCCAGAGCACGATTTATATGTTTCAAACTACTAAACGGCTCTAATACTGCATCTATTTCCATGGCCAAAAGATCCACCGCTCTTTTCTTTGCAACATCCGTTGCAGTTGTGATTACGGCCCTGCCGCCTGTTTTTAAAGCAATTTCCTGGGCCAGACGGTTAGCCCCTCCAATGTGTCCTGATAGCAAACTGATTACATAACTGCCGTCTTCATCCATAACCACAACGGCCGGATCACTCACCTTGGATACTAATAATGAAGCCAGACTCCTGACTACTATGCCGGTTGCCATAATGCATATAAGCTGGGATGAGTTTTCGAAGGCTTCTCGGAAGGTCTCCTGCCAATCTTTAAAATAAGTTACTGATTTAATTGAACAAGAGCACTTTAACCTCATGGGTATGTATAGCCTGCATCCTTCCATATCTTTGCCAATTCTTACCGCCAGCTCAGCTCCTTTGCTGGTCAGGCATAGAATGGACAATTTCCGTTTAACTCCGGTATTCATGGCGGAAGTCCTTATCATAAAGTCTTGATTTTCCCGTAACCCGAAGAAAATCACCCACCAGTATCAAGGCGGTCTTCTTAATCCCTGCATCCTCAGTCAGCTTGACTAAATCCTGCAGTTGACCCTGAACAATCTGTTCCTCGGGCCAGGACGCCTTTTCTACTACCGCTGCCTCAGTATCCGGGGGGTATTGTTTCAGAAGTTCCTCTACCACTTTATCTATCATGCCGGCAGAGAGGAAGATAGCCATAGAAGCACCATGGGCGGCCAGATTGTTAAGTCTCTCACTTTCCGGTACCGGGGTTCGCCCTTCCAGGCGAGTAATAATCAAGGTCTGGCTTCCCTCCGGTACTGTATACTGTCTTTTCAGACTGGCAGCAGCCGCCAGAAAAGAACTGACTCCCGGAACGATACTGTAAGGAATATCTTTTTTCTCCAGGATATCCATCTGCTCGCCTATAGCCCCATATAAACTGGGATCCCCGGTATGCAGCCTCACTACCTTTTCACCCTGGCTACTGGCTGCTGCCAATAAATCTGTGATCTCCTGAAGGTTCAAGGACGCACTATCTATACATCTGACATCATCTTTACAGTACTCCAGTATCTTCTGGTTTATTAATGATCCTGTGTAAATAATGAGATCCGCTTCGCTTATTAATCTATAGCCTTTCAAAGTAATCAGCTCTGGGTCTCCCGGGCCTGCTCCAACAAAATAGATCACTATGCGTCCTCCTTTCGCTTTTTCTTTACCAGCACCGTGGAAAGATAATCCCATTCCCTACTGCTGACGGCCTTTAAATCAGTAGTATAGAATCCATCCTCAAAGCCACAACGGGTAGCAAAAATTACCTTATCCAGGTCCGATCTGTCTTCCACAATCTCTATTATTTTGTTAATATTTTTTCCTGCTTTAAGCAAGACAACATTATCAAAGCTGTCAATAAAGGGTGCTATTTGCTCCTTTTCCCCCAGAGCCGGCATAATAATTAGTTTTTCTTCACCTTCTGCCAAAGGCTCTTTTAACCAGGCAGATATGGAATTAACCGCACTAACTCCTGGTATAATCTCCATAACTACATCTGGATCGATCTCCTGGATGTTGCGGGCCAGGTAGCTAAAGGTGCTGTAAAGGCCTGGGTCTCCCAGGGTAATGAAGGCTCCATCCTGGCCTTTTTCCAGGGCCTGGAGTATTATCTCAGCAGCCTCCCGCCAGTGCCTTTTCAAATCTTTTCGTTCTCGTATCATAGGCAGGTGCAGATCAATTACCTGCCAATTTTTATCGCTTATGTCAGCAACTATGGACAAAGCCAAACTTCGTTTGGCAAGGTTAGACTTGGGCACAAAGAGAATATCAACTTCTTCAAGTATTCTTTTGGCTTTTAAGGTAAGCAGTTCCGGATCTCCTGATCCCACTCCTACGCCATATAATTTACCCTGTGGCAATTACATCTCCCCCCTTTTCTGGGCAGTAATTATCGTTACCGGATTGCGGGCCTGCCACAAATAGCTGCTGCCCTTCTGAACAGTGCAAGCAATATTGGCCTGAACAGCTTCAACTTCATAGCCCCGGTTGCTGAAAAATTCAAAAGCATAAGGGCTGGTTTTAAGGCTTACTGAATTAATGACTATGATTCCCTTAGATTTTAACTTTTGATCACAAGATACCAGTATATCCTTAATCCTTCCGCCGCTTCCTCCTATGAAAATTCGGTCTGCCGGCGGTAGTTTATTTAAACAGTCAAGCGCCTCCCCTTCTACTATTTCAATATCTACTTCAAATTGACGGATGTTTCGCTTAATTAATTGTATCGCCTGGGGATTCTTTTCGATGGCCCATACCTGTCCCTCAGGTATCAACAGTTTGCATTCAATCGCTACTGACCCGCTGCCCGCTCCAATGTCATAAACCACCGCATCAGGGAAAAGCCTAAGCTTGGCCAGGGATAATACCCTTATCTCGTTTTTGGTCATGGGAATACCTCTTTCACGAATGAACAACTCATCCGGTACTCCCGGCGTTACATATTTCCACTTATTCATTGAAGATCACCATAATGCTGTTGTTAAAGTCTCGGCTTTCACAAGCCAGAGCCTTCAAGGTAAAAAATTCGATTCTTTCTTCGGTATAAGACAAGTCTTTGCCGACCGCAACCATCAGGTCAGGTAGATCCTGTGACAACAAATGACTGGCAATTTTTTGCGGTGACCAAGGAGTACCGGTTAATAACGCGGTAAGGGGATAATGCCTGACCACTTCTGCAGCCAAGTCCATACACCGCCCATGCATACTTAAAATCTGCGCTTCCACCCAGGATCTTTTTAACCGGGCAAACATTAACTGCAGGGAGCTGACCCCGGGAATAAACTCCAGAACCTCCCGATCCATATTTTTAAGCAGGTAATCAGCAAAGCTGAATATTCCTGTATCACCAGAAACCAGCACTACTATTTTTTTATTAAATCTTTCTTTTTGCAGATAAGAAACAATCCCAGCTAAATCCTGCTTTATTATCACCTGGATCTGCTCCCTTTCCGCAAAGGTATCCAGGAGTCTTCCTCCTCCTACCAGTACCTCTGCACTGCGGATAGTTTGCAGAGCCAGTGGAGTAATATAAGCCGGGTTTCCCGGACCCGTTCCCACAACTTGGACTATTCCAGTCATTGTTTTTCCTCCCATAATTTCAGGCCCTGATCATCATAAGCAATAATGTCACCGTTGAGTGAATACATTATAGTACCTACTACGGTCGTGGGCGGGAGCAGTTCCCGGCACCTCCTGCTGCTCCAGTCTGCAATTGAATAATATGCGCCTTCAAGTTTATGTGCTCTGATAAGTTCCAGGGAAGCTTCGATAGTATTGAGTCTCATAATTTCTTGTATCAATTCGGGTGAAGCTCCCAGCATAGCTACGTGAGCCGCCAGGGTCTCCCTCCTGCCATCAGCAATTTTACTGTGGGTATTATAAATTCCAGCAGCTACCTTGATGATTTTCCCGATATGTCCCAGGAGAATAATTTTGTCTATTGGCCTTTCCCCACACTCTCTTAGCATATCACCGATGAAATTACTGGTCTGTATTATCGCTGTTTCAGGGAACCCCATATCTCTAGCTTTTCTGGCTCCCATCTCTCCAGGTGTTAAGATAACCAATCGCTGTGCCATGGCAACTGCTTGATCAAGCTGAGGTATAAGCGAATTGAGATAACCTTGATTTGACATAGGCCGTACAATACCCGAGGTGCCCAGTATCGAAATACCTCCCACTATCCCCAGACGGGGATTAAGAGTTTTGACCGCCACCTTTTCTCCCTCCGGAACAGAGATAATAATTTCTGCACCTTTCCCCATTGGCAGCAGTTTTTTAACCATGGAAAGGATCATTTGCCTTGGCCCTGGATTTATGGCCGCTTCACCAACATTTACAGATAGACCAGGCCTGGTAACCTTTCCTACTCCACAGCCTCCTTTGATAATGATACCTGGACCATCTTTCAGTTCTACCGCAGACAGGATACTTAAACCATGAGTAACATCCGGGTCATCGCCAGCATCTTTTATTACTTCTGCCACTGCCCTGCCATCGGCAAGAATAACCCCTCTAACCGGTATTGATATTTTGCCATGGCGAGGAAGATCAACTTCTACTTGTTCTATAATGTCTCCTGTTAATAATCGGTATAGTGCGGCATAAGCGGCAGCTGAAGCACACGCCCCAGTTGTATATCCAGATCTCAAATTTCTCCGAGATGATAGCTGTTTCATATGCTAACCTCTTCACATGTTTGCAGCTCACTTTTGGCTAATTTGTATTTTTCGCAAGCTTTAAGCAGGTTACGAGCCACACCTGGATTTGAACGCAAATGGAGGTGGACATAGGAGGCGGCTAGATTTCCTGCAACATAACCGTCTGGACGGAAGTCTTTCCCTTTGCCTCCCATGAGTGTAAATGCCGCACTATGATCAATACCATTTATTATCGAATAATGAAACTCATGTCCCCGCAAAACATCACCCCGCTCTGCAATAATTGAATCTTTCAAAGCCTTGGCCTGAACATAACCTAAAGCAGCCAGACTGCCAGACATTTTTACCTGACCCGGAATAATACCTACCCCGGAGTATGTTTCTCCTGTGAAACCCGCAATTTCTTCATTCAAATACATAAAGCCCCCACATTCGGCCCAGATAGGCATACCATTTTTATGTGCTTCCCGTACAGAATCCTTCATAGATTCGTTTTGGCTTAACCTGGACAAAAACATTTCCGGAAAACCCCCCCCAATATATAAACCATGTACCTCCGGTAGCTCCTGATCATGCAGAGGGCTAAAAAAATGAATTTCCCCACCCAATTCCTCCAGGTAGTCCAGGCTATCCTGATAATAAAAGCTAAACCCTGCATCTCTGGCTACTCCGATCCTGACTTTGCTTGGGGCACGCAGTTCCTTATCTTCCATTTCTATCGCTGCCAAATTTTCCGCCAGCTCAATTAGCTCTGCTACATCGATTTCTTGCTCGATTAAGTCGGCCATTTTCGATATTAGCTGATCCAGTTGATCATTCTCCTCATTTGGCAGCAGGCCCAGATGCCGGGAAGGTATTTGAATATCATTATGTTTAGGTAAACATCCCAGAACCTTTACACCTAGTTCATCTTCTATTTCGGTTTTTAGATAAGTTTTATAGTAATCGCCGCTGGCATAATTTAATATAATCCCCTTTAAATTAAGCTGGGGTTCATACTCCAGGAAACCTTTCACTAATGCCAGACAGCTGCGGGCCATTCCCCTCACATCAACTACCAGGATGACTGGCAGGTTGAGAGTCAAGGCTACATGAGCACTGCTCCCTGCTATTCCGGAACCTTTTGCTCCATCATAAAGGCCCATCACCCCTTCTATAACTGAAATATCTGCTTTCCTGGCGTTCTTATAAAAAACCCTTTTAACTATTTCTTCTGATCCCATCCAGCTATCCAGGTTGTGGGATCTTCTTCCACAGGCGGCAAAATGCAAACCTGTATCAATATAATCTGGCCCTACTTTAAAAGGCTGCACTGCTATTCCTTTTCTAATCAAGGCAGCCATAATGCCAAGGGATATGGTAGTCTTACCAGCACCACTGTTAACGGCGGCAATCATCAAGCCTTTAGTTTCCATCCGTATTCCTCCAGAAGATATTGATTTATCTCTTCACCAATAATTGGTAAAAAAAATTTCACCCTCAACAAAAGGGTGAAATTGTGTCCAATAACAATTCATGAACTACCTTTCCTCGAAGTGTTCAATGTAAAAGCTGGACAGGTCTCCTGGCTCGCATATCATTCTCCCCTTAACCCTTCCCGATTGACCAGTGGTTATGCTAAGGTTTGTAAGTGCTTACAGTGGCGGGACCGCTCAGGATTTTAACCTGATTCCCTATTAAGCCCATAAGGCATCCAACTTTTTACTATTCAGTTTTAAATAACCAAATTTGTATAGTCAGAGTTTATCATAATTAAGAAAATACAACAAGATGTTTCTAAAATTTATCTAAGATTCCTGTCTTTACCAACTTTTCCAAAGGAATGTCTCATCAATAGCGACCATGCTGGTTTCTAAGAGCAAGCATTAAGTAGGGGGTGTTATTAATGCGAATACTGTCATTATAAGATAATCTATAATATAAGCGTTTATAAAACTCAGTAACCTGGCTCTTTTCAGATAATGCATTTAGGAGGTGATGGCAGTGGAATTTAAAGAAAAAATAGTAATAATGACCGGTGGTGCAAATGGCATCGGCAGATGTATGACAGAAGAATTTACCCGAGCAGGAGCAAAAGTTGCAGTCATTGATATCGACCCCCAAGCTGTGGATTGTGACTTTTATTTTTGTGGTGATATCGCAAAAGAAGAGATCCTGGTTAAGTTTGCAGAACAGGTGATTAAGAAATATGGGAAAATTGATTATCTTATTAATAATGCTTGTCTAAGCCGTAAAGGTATACTGTCAAACTGCAGTTATGAGGATTTTTTATATGTTTTAAAGGTTGGGATAACAGCACCTTATATGTTTACCAGGCTATTTATGGAATACTTTAATGAAAATGGGGCAGTTGTAAATATTTCCTCAACCAGGGGGTATATGTCCCAGGCAGACACTGAAAGCTATACTGCTGCTAAGGGAGGAATATCGGCACTTACCCATGCTCTGGCAGTGAGCCTGGCAGGAAAATTGAGGGTCAACTCCATTTCACCGGGCTGGATAGATACTAAAAACAACCAGTGGAGTGTTGAGGATCGGGAACAACATCCGGTGAAAAGGCTCGGTAATCCCCAGGATATTGCCAGAATGGCCATGTTTTTATGCAGTGAGGACAGCGGATTCATTACCGGAGAAAATATAACCATAGATGGAGGAATGAGCAGGTTGATGATTTATCATGAAGATGAAGGCTGGAAATATACCGCAGGCAGGCATGATAAAGATATTTAAAGGCACTATGCTTTACTGACCGAAGCAAGTCAACTACCCATCAGAACTTGAGACTGCCTTGTCAGCGAGGCACCTTTACTTTCTGTCTAAAAAATGGTTATAGTAGAAATTGAGATCATATTGCATTTACCTATGCAATGCAAACAATATTGGGGGGTGAGTTTGTGTGTATGGTTCTTTGGGCCAATGATTGTCATCCTGAATATAAACTGGTGGTGGCAGCTAACCGGGATGAATTCTACCAGCGTCCCACCCTGCCGGCAGCCTTCTGGTCTGATAATCCACAGCTGTTGGCGGGAAAAGATATGCTGCATGGGGGCACCTGGATGGGGGTCACTACTACCGGACGATTTTCCACACTGACCAATTACCGTGATCCTTCCAACCATAATCCGCAGGCCCTATCTCGTGGACATTTGGTGCAGAAATATCTGGAAGGCAGTCCAGGCCCCGTAAGTTACATGGAAAAACTCATAGATATAAAAGAAGAATTTAATGGTTTCAATCTCCTGGCAGGTAATCTGGATGATTTATATTACTTTTCCAACCTGGAAAAACGAGTCATCAAAGTAGAAAAAGGCTGTCATGGCCTGAGCAATAGTTTGCTGGATGTACCCTGGCCTAAGGTCACCCGGGGAATAGAAGCTCTCTCCACCTGCATAAATAACCATGATATCGTTTTGGAAGATTTGTTTGAATTAATGGCCGATAGGCATCAGCCTCCCGACTATGAGCTGCCCCAAACTGGTGTCAGTCTCGAACTGGAAAGGCTGTTGGCTCCAGCTTTTGTTGTAATGCAGGATTATGGCACCCGATCCACTACCGTGATATTGGTAGACCGCAGCAATTATGTTCAGTTCTGGGAGCGGAGTTTTGTTCCGCTAGAGCCGGGCACCTGGACCGAAGTACATTATGAATTCCAGGTTGAAGTACAGAACGACCATTAAAATATTGTGTCAGACTTCTACGCTTTGAAATTGATTTCTTATTCCCTTAAGATTATTAAGTATTTTTAAACACACCCAGAAGAAACGCCGCACATGCTATAAAAGGGGCCTGTGGCTAAAACTTAAGTTTTAGCACAGCCCCTTTGCCTCGAAGTTTCATGCAGGAACCATTTCTTTTTGCCCTTGCCTATTCCAATGACGGTGCTCAGCGATGGCTCCGATAAATTCTTCGGCAAATTGACCGAGCTCTGCTGTGTTTCTTACCGTCACCACTCCTGCATCTGATAATACTGTATTATCTGTGCCTGCCAATGAAATGTCTCCAAAGTTACATTCATTTAGCATATCAACACCTTCATTGGAAGCTCCGATAGGTTTACAGTGTTTAAATGACTCGTTTATAAAATACACGGCATCACCCTGTTTCATTAAACTACTCACGCTTTCTTGTCCTCCAGGCATATACACGGCATCATACATTACCGACGCTGTAGTATGATAATTTTCCTGCACCTCTATTTGTTGGCCATCGTTACTGCTCAGCATACCCTGATGCTTACTGATGATGGCATGGTGGACTGCAGCAGATTTGAAAGCCTCAATGACTTGCTGCACTTCTGCGTGATTATATCCATTTTCTATCAGTATTGCTACTCTCCTGGTGTTAGCCAGTTTGGGGGTTTTTTCCTGGCTGACAGCGGGGGATGAGTCAGTTACACCAGTTCCACCTGGAGTCGAAGGGGCGGCAACCCCGATCCCAGCCGCAATTTCAATGGCCAGTTGGGAGTCTACCTGGTTAAACATATCCACCACCCGTTGTCTGATGCCTTTGTCCTTGACCTTACCTACTTCAAAATGGAAGGCATCAATAATGTGCTGCCTTTCCGGAAGAGACATGCTGTTCCAGAATAGCGTAGCCTGGCGGTAATGGTCTGAAAAACTGCTGCTGCGCCCCCTTATTTTGCGGCCATCCACTTTTTCCTCATAGTGTATATAAGCCTGTTCAGCCTCGGAAGCAGGATGCGGATGGTTTCCTTGCATGGAATTGGGCGAATAACTGACTACGCCACGGTCAATAGTCATACGATGATAACCGTCCCGCTGGTTATTATGCACCGGGGCTACCGGCCTGTTAACAGGAATCTCGTGAAAATTCGGCCCCCCCAGTCGTATCAATTGCGTGTCCAGGTAAGAGAATAACCGCCCCTGTAACAATGGATCGTTGGTGAAATCGATCCCGGGTACCACATTAGCCGGGTGGAAGGCCACCTGCTCAGTCTCTGCGAAGAAATTATCAACATTTCGGTTCAAAGTCATTTTGCCAATACGGCGCACTGGAATTTGTTCCTCCGGCCAGAATTTGGTAGGATCCAGTATGTCAAAGTCGAAGTCGAACTCCCGCTCTTCTTCCAGCACCTGTATCCCCAGTTCATATTCAGGGAATTCTCCGTCAGCAATGGCATTCCATAGATCTCCCCGGTGAAAGTCCGGGTCCTTACCTGCTATCTTCTGGGCTTCATCCCAGACCAGAGAGTGCACCCCCAGTAAAGGTTTCCAGTGAAATTTCACGAAGCGGGCTTTACCTTGTTCATTGACCAGACGGAAGGTGTTGACTCCAAAGCCCTCCATCATACGGAAACTCCTGGGTATACCCCGGTCAGAGAGCAACCACATGATCATATGTGCTAATTCCGGCGTGCTGACTACAAAGTCCCAAAATGTATCGTGCGCAGCAGATGCCTGAGGTATTTCGTTATGTGGTTCAGGCTTGATCGAGTGAACAATATCAGGGAATTTAATGGCGTCCTGGATAAAAAAAATCGGCATATTATTGCCTACCAGATCGTAATTCCCTTCTTCAGTATAAAATTTGGTGGCGAAACCGCGTACATCCCGTACCGTATCAGCTGAACCCCGCGAGCCCACCACAGTCGAAAACCTCACAAAAACTGGCGTTTTCTTAGAAGGGTCTTGCAAAAACCTGGCTCTGGTAAGTTCGCTGAGGCACTCATAAACCTGGAAATACCCATGGGCACCAAAACCACGGGCATGAACTACCCGCTCGGGAATCCGTTCGTGGTCAAAATGGGTCATTTTTTCACGGAAATGGAAGTCCTCCATCAACGTAGGTCCCCGCGCACCTATCTTAAGGGAATTATCTGTATCGGATACTCGCAGACCCTGGGTGGTGGTAAGGGGCTCGAGATTATGATCCGCACGGAATATTTCCAACTGCTCATCCTTGGTTTTCTCGTTGACCCCTGCTAGGTTCTTTTGTATTGTGTCCATCTTTCTCTTCCTTTCGCGATTCCGACCTGGACTCAAACTACCTTCTCAGGTTGCAGTGATGAAAAGGCAGTACTATTCCCTGATTGGAATCATAATAGTAATCGTACTGTTGACATCATTAGTGTACCGCTTGCCATTATTTCATATACTTTGGACGTCCAGTTAAAAATAGTAAAAACTGTATCTGCGTTCTTATCACCATGGGAGATGAGAAGTATTTGACCATATTCCCAAATTCCTCTACTATTCAGGTTTTGACAGCCAGATTGGGGCGTGGTAAATTTAAACAGACTTGACACTTTCGATTCAAATAGTAGTGAGCATCACACCTGGAACTTATTAAAAGTGATATCCTACCCTATTATGTAGTGCTGAATAGCAGGTTAACTATTACGGAATCTTCAGACCGGGATCTGTATTTATGCTTTTATATAATCAAATAGAATTTCTAAGGGAGGGTTTAAATTTGGAGAAACATTATAACGCAGGGAAGTTGTTTATTGGTGTATTACTCCTGCTGCTGTTACTGACTTTACCGGTAATGGCTGCCACTGGCGCCCAGGATATCAGAGTAAACATAGACGGGTTGAGCCTAAAGACGGACGTGGCTCCGGTTATCGTTAATAATCGTACTATGGTGCCTTTCCGGGCGGTATCCGAAGCATTAGGCCTGGATGTAAGCTGGGAAGCTCTAAGACAGACAGTAATAGTCAAGGGGGATAACCTGACCGTAGAAATGAAAATCGGGGCTGATCAGGCTTATTTAAACGGTGTACCTCAAACCCTGGACTCTGCCCCGGTAATTCTGTCGGGAAGGACTATGGTTCCCCTGCGTTTTGTGGGTGAGACCTTTGGCTGTGAGGTACAGTGGAATCAAGCTGCGAGAGAAGTAAACATCCAAACTCCGCCTGCGGCAATGGGGGTTACAGGTTTCTATGCCTTAGGTGACCAGGGGACCAGCAGCTGGACGAATCTGTTTGGAATCTCTTATCCAGACCGGTCGCCGGGCAATACAGATATCGTTGACACCATAGCCCTGGGTTGGTATACCATGGATGAGCAGGGAAACCTTTTAACCCAGAGTGAAAGAGGATGGCAGCGGCCACAGGGTTGGGAGGATGTACTGGAAGCGGCTGAAGAATACGGACTGCAAACAGAAATGGTAGTACATATGACCGACAGCGGCGCCAGTATCCGCCACCTGATAAGAGACGGCCAGGCCTTGCAGAACGCAGTTCAGCAAATTGCGGCTGAAGCAGCACTATATCAAGCTGTCAATTTAGATTTGGAAGGACTGGGCTGGAACGATACTCCCGAGGAACTTAAACTGGTACAACAGGACTTTACCAGCTTTGTCACTGCACTTTCCAGTGAATTAAATAAATCCGGAGTAGAATTGACCCTCTGCCTGCATCCTTCCAACAGTGCTTACCAGGGTTATGATTACAGGGCTTTAGGGAAAGCTGCGGACCGGATCATTATCATGGCGTATGATTACGGCAGCAAGCCGGAGCCCACCGATTTAGTATACCAGGCAGTTGAATCAGCAGCAGCTCAGGTCACACCTGAGAAACTGATCCTGGGTATTTCGCTGCCCAGTGAAAATACCGAAAGTATACGAACCAAGATAGGTATTGCTAAACGTTTTCAGCTCCAGGGAGTGGCCCTGTGGAGACTGGGGCTGGTATCAGATGATATGTGGAAAGAAATCCGGAACAACATTAAAGTCAGCGATTATTGATCAAATAGCGAGCGGAGATGCAAGCAAGACACGGGGACGGTTCTTTTGTCTGCATGTTTTTATCTAAGTAAATGCAGGCAAAAGAACCGTCCCCGTGTCTCTCCCCGTGTCTCTCGCACCCTTTCTACTCAACAACAACTGCTGTAAAGTTGCCTGCCAGAGTAACATCCTCAGCCGGCATGATATAAGTAAAAGAAGCGTTGGTGTTGACCACATCGCCGTTAACAGTCCAATTCTCGAAAGTATAGCCCTCTGCCGCTTCTGCCGCTACATCCACGCTTTCTCCTGCTTCATACGGGCCTGCATCAGTATTATCGGTGACTGTTCCTCCTCCGCCAGGGCTGACCTGAAGACTCAGATTATAGGTTTCCGGTTCAACTGCCTCTTCCGTAAAGTTGGCTACCAGAGTAGTATCAGCATCCGGCATGGTGAATCTGAAAGAAGCGCTGCTGCTTACTACGCCGCCGCCTTCCAAGGTCCAATTCTCGAAAGTATAGCCGTCTTTCGCGACTGCCGCTATTTCTACACTCTCCCCGGCTTCGTACGATCCAGTCCCGGTATTGTTACTGACGTCCCCACCCCCAGTCGGATTGGCCTGCAGGGTCAGGGCATAGGTATCCGGCACAACTGGGTCTTCCGCAAAGTTAGCTACCAATATGGTGTCAGCTGCTGGCATAGGGTAGCTGAAAGATGCATTTGTATTAACTACTTCACCGTTCACAGTCCAATTCTCGAAAGTATAGCCCTCTCCTGCTGCTGCAGCTACATCTACACTCTCTCCGGCTTCGTACGGTCCAGTCCCGGTATTGTCACTGACGTCCCCACCCCCGGTCGGATAGGCCTGCAGAATAAGAGTATATGTTTTAGCAAAATTAGCCACCAGAACAGCATCAGTTGTGGGCACAATGTATGTGTGCTCAGCGGTGGTGCTTACCACTGTATCGTTTACAGTCCAATTCTCAAATTGATAGCCTGCTGCTGCTTCTGCCTTTACATTCACCAGAGTCCCGGCTTCATACGGACCAGTTCCGGCAGTGTCGCTGGCGGTTCCTCCCTCGGACGGGTTAGCCTGCACAATCAGGGTATATGTTTTAGCAAAATTAGCCACTAGAACACCATCAGCTGCGGGCATGAAGAGGTCGAAGGCAGAGGCAGTACTTACTTCCGCGCCATTCACTGTCCAGTTTTTCAGGGTGTATCCTGAATTGGCTGTTGCACTGACAGTAACGGTGACCCCCTCTTTAAAACTGCCTCCTCCGCTGACACTTCCCCCGGTTTCAGGGCTGGCTTCTACGGTTAGGGTATAGGATTTAGAGCCTCCCCCTGGAGCACCCCCCCCGCTGCTGGAGTAGGTACTGACTGGAAGCATGGATAGAACTACTGGTGGTGTAGACACAGCCACTTCTTTCGACTCAACCGGCATATTTACCATCAACTGTATACTGCGCTGCAATATGACCGCAGCCTGGGCCCGGGTTACATTGGCTTTAGGTTTAAAGCTGCCGTCCGGATATCCGCTTATAATCCCATAGGCTGAAGCAGACTTGACTGAAGCAAGGGCCCAGTAAGAGATTGCACCGCTATCGACAAAATCCTGGCCAGTGTCCGAAGTTATCTTCATGGCTTTGGCCAGTATGTCTGCCGCCTGTTCCCGGGTAATAGAATCGTCAGGTCCGAAGCTGTTCTTATTATACCCGTTGATTATTCCGTTATCACTGGCCGTCTTAATGGACTTTTCCGCCCAGTGACCTGCCGTGTCTTCAAATCCTTTTCCATTACTCTCGGACAAACCTAAAGAATCTACTATCAGATGTAATTCCGCCCGGGTAATCACCCGGTCAGGCTGAAAGGTCCCATCCCCATATCCTTTCAGCCTTCCTTGATCAGCCATGTCCTGTATACTATTCCTAGCCCAGTGATTCTCAATATCACTGAGGTCAACAGATCCCTGTGCTTTCTGTACGACTGCAGTCAGACTGGCAAAGAGAACAAGGACTGTTTGTTACCTCCTATTCCTGAAATCACTTCAGGTTTTCTATACGCAGTTTTCCTTTCGGCCTGCGTTTTCTAATATTCCAGCATTAGTCTTAATGGACCGGGGACATCATTCCAGGCGATTGAAAATGTAGTATATACTGTATCTATTCTATTTAATAAGTCTCACCTCCAAGCAGTCTTGATATTTCTCCTTTATAGTATTTATTAGCCCCCTCCCGGCATGGCCAATTGGTATCTATAGCCATGATTGGTATTTTATTGCATTTGCTCTTGCTAATAATATATCATGGTCAGTTTATCAGGTACAGGTTCCTTGTAACAATTTCAACAAATGTTCCCCTGAGATGACCAGGGGAGGCTTTTGCTGGGTCCCCGAATCGGTGCCTGGCAACGTGTCTGCAAAGGCCGCAAAAAAAAGTTCCTCTGTGGCCCCCTTATGCATAAAGGCCCCAATGATTGGCAAACTAATTTATATGTTCCATATGAGGAAAAGTGTTGCGAAGGAGTCTTTATGCGATACATTAATAAGAAAGTCAAGCAGAATACGGACCTTCAGGCAGAAACTCTTATTTCCCAGCCTATCTCTGCTGACATCCAGGAGAATATCGACCGTCTGAAGACTCTGCTTAAGAATTGTTCTGATGCGGTGATAAGAGAATTTACTTTTAGCCGGGAAGAGAGTATCAGATGTGTTCTGTTGTACTTTGATGGGCTGGCTGATAAAGCTGAAATCGAAGAGCATCTGCTAAAAGCCCTGCTCCTGGAAATAGGCATGCAGGAGCAGGAATCATGGCCTCCTGCGCTGGCCAACAACCTTCAGTCAATAATGGACCGAGTCCTATCTCTGTCCCAGACGGGATTTCTGACTACCCTGGAAGAAGTGTGCCATCGTATGAATTCAGGTGATGCGGTGCTGCTCCTGGATGGTTCCAATCAAGGTCTGGCTGCCGGAACTCGTCTCTGGCAGAGCCGGGCTATACAGACGCCAGAAAATGAACTGACTATCCAGGGGCCTAAAGATGGGTTCAGTGAAACCCTGCGTTTCAATACTGCTCTGATCAGGCGCCGGCTGAAGACTACTCAATTGAAAACCGAAATTCTCCTGCTAGGTCGGCTGAGTAAAACCGATGTCATGCTCTGTTACATTGAAAATATTGCCCCGGAAAGCCTCATCGCTGAGGTAAGAGACCGTCTATCTAACATAGACCTGGACGCAGTACTGGATACCAGCTATCTGGAAGAGTTTCTAGCTGACAACAAGTTGACTATATTTTCCCAGGTAGAATATAGCGAGCGGCCGGACCGTGCCTGCTCACACCTCCTGGAGGGAAGGATATGTATTATGGTGGATGGTTCACCTATGGCATTAATAGCACCCATTACATTTCCCCAGTTCCTGATTTCACCAGAAGATTACTATCAGAACTTTATAGCAGGATCATTATATAGGTTTTTGCGTTTGCTGGGCTTTTTTGCTGCTCTATTGACACCCTCTATTTATGTAGCCATCATATCCTATCATCATGAAATGATACCTACTCAACTTTATCTTACTATCGCTTCCACCCGGGAAGGGGTCGCTTTTCCTGCGGTTATTGAAGCCTTGTTCATGGAGATAACTTTCGAACTGCTGAGAGAAGCCGGTTTAAGGTTGCCCAGAGCAGTAGGTCCGGCGGTGAGCATAGTAGGGGCTTTAATAATAGGTGATGCTGCAGTAAAAGCAGGCATGGTCTCATCTCTCATGGTGGTAGTAGTAGCTTTCACCGGCATTGCTTCATTTACTATACCCGCCTACAATGGCAGTGTTATCCTTCGGACAGTGCGCTTCGGTATCCTGATTGCTGCTGGAATTCTTGGATTACCCGGTATAATAGTGGCATTGCTGATTATACTTATCAGGATGGAATCCATTCAGTCCCTGGGCAAACCTTACTTATCACCCCTTTCCCCTATCAACCTGGCCCAGATTTCCGATGTGCTGGTACGGCGTCCCTGGACTATGAATACCCGGCGTCCGTATACCCCGGGCATACGGAACCAAAGGCGGCAGGCTGAATCACCGGAGAAGGGGGACTATGTGTGACAAGGAAGTTAATAGTAGGCATTTTCTTGATTATTTGTCTAATTCCATCCGGATGCTACGATAAATCGGAGGTCAATCAAACCATTGTGGTTATTGCTCATGGCTGGGATCTGGAAGGGCAAAACACTCTGCTGTCAGCTCAATTAGCACTGACTCCGCCCCGGGAGGGACAATTAGATACTGGGCCCAGGTTTCTGGTGGTGTCATCCGCTGCAGCCACCTTTGTCGAGGCAGGCAGAAGATTATCTTTATCCCTGCCCCGGCGCCCCCTGTGGTCTATGGCAGATACTATTGTGATAAGCGAAGAACTGGCCCGTAAGGATAGTTACTTATTTATTGATACTGCCACGCGCAATCCCAGGATCCGCTTTAATGTTTCTCTTTTTCTATCCAAGGGAGCTTCCCCGGAAGATATCTTCAATACAGAAGTCCCACCGGAGAATTATTCAGGTACTGCATTAGAAAAACTGATTGAAAACCAAAGTGGCCAGGCAGGTATTTATATGCCGGTTAGTTTGAAGGAGTTCCTTTATAAATCGTCTGCTCCGGGTATTGAACCGATAATCCCCCAGATCATAATAGAAGGCCAAGGTGCCGAAAGGAAGCTTACGTTTCAGGGTACTGCAGTATTCAAGGGCCGAAAAATGATCGGTTCCCTGGATGAACGTGAGACCCGGGGGCTGGCTTTACTGAATACTGGTGCAATAAAGAGAACTATATTTAACATTAGAATCCCTTCCGGCGGCAGAGAAGGTGAAATAGCCCTGGAATTAACTGATTACCAAACCAGGGTAAAACCAGTAATAAATGGAGACAGTATCATAATGGAAATCGTAATCGATGCCGAAGGCAATCTTGTCGAACACAATATTGCATCAGAACTGGGTGCTCCCGAAACGGTAAGGAAAATGGAACTGGCAGCGGGTCAGGCTATGGTCCAGGAGGTACAGAGATGTATAAACCAGTCCCAATATTTAGAGAGTGATATTCTGGGCTGGGGGCAAATCATCAGCCGCAGCTATCCCGAGACCTGGCTGCAATTGGAGTCCCGCTGGCCGACGATCTTCGCCGGGATAAAAAGCGATGTTAAGGTCAATTATGAACTAAAACATAGTTATCTACAGAAAAAAGCCTTTTTGTTTAAGTAACAAAGAATCAAGCCTTAGTATTTTATAAGGAGATTGGCAGATGATCTGGAGCTTCATCATTATCATACTATTTATTACTGCATTGGACGCGCCGAAGCTGATCGAGGAACAAGCTTATAATGAATTGATAGTATTCGCGGTTTTTTTGCTGCTTGGCATCTACCTGGGCATGGTCCAATTATATGATTTACCTTTTTACAGTGCCATGTGTGAATTGGCACTTCTGCTGCAAAATAGATAATTCTAGAACGTGATCTATCTTCAAAGTATCCCAAATTCCAGCGTTAGGAGGAGAACAGATGCCTAAGATTAATAACAGGCAGATACTATGCATCATATTTTTGACCGTAGCACCCTGTTTTTTCGTATTTTGACCTAACATACTGGCAGAAGTTTCTGCTCATAACGCCTGGTTAACAGTCCTGGCCACTTTTTTTCCAGGGCTATTGCTGGTATATGTATATATCAATCTGCTGAAGAAGAGCTCCCAGCCCTTTCCCCTGATGCTGCAGGAGCATCTGGGTCGTGTTACAGGCGGTATATTAGGAATAAGCTATATAATAGTTTTTCTGATCCTGGCCTCATTCTATTTGCGCTTTTTCACGGAGTTTTTAAGCACTACCATACTAACCTATACGCCGTCAGGTATAATAATACTGGCTCTGTTAATACCGGGCATTTATGCTATTCGTATCGGCATTCAAATGTTGGCCCGGCTCAGCGAAGTGATCCTGGTAATATTCCTGCCCCTGACCATATTATTGCTAATGACATCAACAACAGAGCAGCCGGACTGGAGAAACCTGATGCCGATCGGTTTTATGAGCGTCCGCGATTTAGGCTATGCCGTTTATTTGAATATGTGGCATATTGCAAATATATTCATTATTCTGACCCTGGCTTATTTTTCTACTGACCGATCTGGTATTCCGAAAACTTTGTTAAAATCTTTAGTAAGCTTGGTACTGTTTCTGGCTGTTTCCATAGCCGTATCTACTATAACCCTGGGACCATCCCTTACGTCAATTTCCGCCATGCCTCTGTTTGAGATCGCTCGTGCCGCATCCTATGCAGGGTTTATAAGAAATACCGAACCTTTATTTGTATCTTTATTCATGCTGGGTATATTCATATCTGTTGTCACCTGCTGGGTAATGGTCTGCTACAGTACCCAGCAGATCTTCGCTTTAAAAGATTACCGCTTTCTGGCTGCTCCATCCGCAGTTATTATAGGTATTGGCAGCATTCTAATCAGTCCTAATACTTATATGGTTTTTAGTATCCTTGAATATTCAGCACCTTTAGTTTTCGGGGCCTTCTTTGTAGCTCTACCTATACTGCTATATATACTGCTGCTGTTCAAACCCGGAGTAGAACAGGAAGCAGGATGCGGCCTGCAGCCTCCGGAAGCCTGAATCTTCTTGACTGCACTTCATCAATTCTGCATTATTTAGTAAAGAGATTTGTAATTGTACCGATCATATACCACGAGATTGGATTCCTATATCAAGGTGGCTGAAATTGCCACTTTTTGGCTTAAGTTTAATAGGACCAGCCCCGGAAGATAAATTAAGATTATATCTCTCAGCAAAGGAGAATGTTTATGGATAAATCAATCATGCCAGCCCTTATAGCAGAACAGAAATCTGAGCTCACATCGCATCATCTTTACCGGAGACTGTCAGCCAGCTTGGAACCATCTGCAAATGCGGACATACTGCGATCTATCAGCTCAGACGAATTGAGGCATCATGATGAAATTAAGAAAATCACCGGGGCAGATGTTAAGCCCAGTCGATGGAAAGTATATTTTTACTATTATATCAGTGTAATATTTGGCGTTACCTTCGGAGTCAAATTATTAGAAAAGGGTGAGGAGAAGGCTATAAGCAATTACCAGGCCTTGACTGAATCTTATCCCCAGTTGCATGAGTTTATAAAAGACGAGGAAGAACATGAGAAGCAACTGATAGATATGATCGATGAGGAACGCCTGCAGTATATTGGCTCTATCGTACTGGGACTAAACGATGCCCTGGTCGAACTGACCGGGGCCCTGGCTGGCTTTACCTTTGCTTTCCAAAACACCAGGCTCATAGCCCTGACTGGTTTGATCGTGGGTATTTCAGCCTCCTTTTCCATGGCCTCAGCTGAGTATCTATCCAATAAACAAGAAAATAGTACCCGCGCATCCTTGCAAGCAGCCATGTATACCGGAGCAGCTTATGTTGTTACGGTAGTATTATTGATTTTGCCTTATCTACTGATAAGTAATCCTTATATAAGCCTGGGAGTTACTTTATTGATAGTGCTGCTGATAATATTCTTCTTTAATTATTATGTAGCAGTGGCTAAGGACCTGGATTTCAAAAAACGCTTCTTGGAAATGGCGGCCATCAGTCTGGGGGTAGCTGGGATCTCGTTCCTGGTCGGAGTACTTGTAAAGCAGTTTTTCGGTATAGATATTTAATAACAAGTATCTCGTCGCTTTCAATACTCTTTAGCCGTGCTGGTAAAACAATTTTTCGGCATCGATATTTAATAACAAGTATCTCGTCACTTTCAATACCTTTCTCCGTACTGGTGAAGCAGTTTTTGGGCATCGATATTTAATGGTTAGGACAGCTACCCGGTTTAAACTTGAGCACCTGTAATAAGTTCAGGTTAATTGAACACCCAGCTTGTTTTATCCGGCCCTGAATTAATAATCCTTGATCTGTTCGGAAAAAATAATTCACAAGGGCGACACGGGGACGGTCCTTTTGTCACCTTTTCCCACTAAAAAGGTGACAAAAGGACCGTCAGACTGTGTGAAAAGTCATAGAAAATAGCAGGAATTAGCAAAGAAAAAAGAGTAATTATAAGGTGATAGAGAGGTGGAGAAAATGGCCTATATTCGGGGCGAAGACCGCACTCAAATCACCCTATTTCCTGAGGCGGTAGATGACTATATTACAACAGACAATCCAGTTCGAGTTATCGAAGTTTTTGTTAA